>Ga0160495_100046_pt1 | contig 216360 bp, 187 predicted proteins | sample DID4MG_4_FD_108251 | JGI IMG/M metagenome (GOLD analysis project Ga0160495, IMG submission 108251) | Enriched soil microbial communities from UW Madison campus, WI, USA - DID2933_E24_FP4 MG | ecosystem: Environmental > Terrestrial > Soil > Unclassified | place: USA: Madison, Wisconsin... | reverse complement strand
GCCGCCTGGGCGCTGCGCTGCGCCAGCGAGCGCACTTCGCCCGCCACCACTGCAAAGCCCTTGCCCTGCTCGCCCGCACGTGCCGCTTCCACCGCGGCGTTCAGAGCCAGGATGTTGGTCTGGAATGCAATGCCGTCGATGACGGAGACGATTTCGGAGATCTTGCGCGAGCTGGCGGAAATGCCCTGCATCGTGCTGACGACTTCAGACACCGCCGAACCGCCGCGCTCGGCCACGTCCGAGGCGCTCGCCGCCAGCTGATTCGCCTGACGCGCGTTGTCGGCGTTCTGCTTCACCGTGGAGGCCAGTTCCTCCATCGAGGCTGCGGTCTCTTCAAGGGACGCGGCCTGTTCTTCCGTCCGGCTGGACAGATCCGTGTTGCCGGCGGCGATTTCCCGCGAGCCCACCGTGATCTCATCCACGCCGCGACGCACCGTCGCTACCGTGCGGGTCAGGCTTTCCTGCATGCGCTTGACCGCCGCCATCAACTGGCCGATTTCGTTGTGCGAACGGACTTCAACGCGGCTGGTCAGGTCGCCGGCGGCGATCTTGTCGAAATGCTGGCCGGCTTCGACCAACGGGCGCACCACGAGGCGGCCAAACAGGATCCGGCAGAACACCATCAGCACCAGCGCCAGGCCGACTGCAACGCCCACGGCCACCATGGCACGGTTGAAGTTCGCCTCGGCTTGATCGATCGTGGCTTGCTGCTGGTCGCCGATGTACTTGCCGAAATCGTTCAGCGCCTCGATGAAGGCGGCGCTGCGCGGCGTGCCGTATTCGTTGTTCACCATGTAGAACGTCGAATAGTCTTCGCTGCGCAGGGCCTCCACCATGGTGTCCACGCCGTCGTCGATGTACGAGCGATAGCGGCGGACCAGGTTCATCGACAGCTGGCGGCCCGTGTCGTCCTGCAGCATGTTCTTCTGGAAGTCCGCGAAGCGGGCGCGCACGCCCGTCAGCAGGTCGGTCGCGCCCTTCAGGGCGGCAGCCGCGTCGCGGGCGGAGTTCTCGCCGCTGCCCCAGCCGGATTCCTGGAGGTGGCGCGCCGCCACCATCAGGCTCACGCGGGCGCGCAGCATGTCGCTGTTGATCACTTCAACCTGCTTGGCGCGCTCGGTCAGTGCGTTGACTTCGCGGATGGATTCGTAATTGTGCTGCAGGAAAAACGCGGCCAGGCCGCCTACCGCCGCGATCAAGATGGCGAAGAACGCCATGACCCACAGCAGCATCGTACCGACGCGGGCATCGCGCAACCGGAGCTTGCGCTTCACCTTGGGCGCGCGCGCGGCCTTTTTCTTGCCGCCTTTGCCGGCCTTCGCGCCGGATTCGAGACTCGCTTCCATATTTTTTCCCCATCCCTCAGGAACTGCTCTGACCAAATGAAAAACCACCCTGCCGACACGCCCTGTTACATGGGGTGTACATTCAGGGCGACGGTCATTGCGGCTTGCGCCGCAATGCTCTCTGCCGAACTACAACAAGACTTATTTGCTCGCAGGCGCCAACCCGGCCGGTTCGCCCGGGCCGGGTATGTAGATGGTTTGCACCTCGGGCTCAGCCAAGGGCGCCGGCGGCCAGGCCTGATTCAACTCAGGCGCGGGTGCCGGCCCCAACAACTTCTGGCGTTCCCAAGGTTCCAGCAGAATATTGGTGCTATCGACCAGCCGCATCAAACGGCCGTCCGGGCCAAACTGCAGCAGGGCTTCCTTGCGGCTGTACAGGCCGTCGGCGACAAACGTGATCTTGAAGGACCAGAGGGCCAGAAGCGTGCCGTCGGTCTGCTTGTATAACTTGTCCGGCGGCGCGGTCAGCGCCCGCGAGGCCTCTTCCAGCGTCGTCTGACCCGGCGTCAGGGTCGACAACTTGCCCGGGTCGAAGTTATGACCCGTCGCCGCGCAGCCGGCCAGCAGTACCGCGATGGCGGCAGTCGCCAGAAGTTGTATATAGCCTCGCATACCCTACCCATTCACCGGCAACGCCGGTATCAGAAAGATTCCCAATCGTCGTCCGACGGCGCCTGGCGTCGGCTTGCGGCCGGCGCCGGCTTGGCGTCGTTGGCGGCCGTTGCCGCGCGCGGTGCAGGACGGCGCAGCGGACGCGCCGCCGTGGCACCCTCGGTGGCTGCCGCCGGCTTGGCGCGCGCCGCATGCGTCAGGCGTGCGGCAGGCGCCGGTTTGGCCGCAGCGGGCTCGACGGCGGGCGCTTCAGGCGCTGCCGCGGCAGGCGCCGACACGCGCGCGGCGACGCGCGGAGCGGGCCGCTGCTGCGCCAGTTGGCGGGCCGGCACTTCAATCACTTCACCCGCATTGATCTTGAACACGGCCACGGCCTGCGCCAGACGCTCGGCCTGATCCTGCAGGGAGCCCGCGGCAGCTGCCGCTTCTTCCACCAGGGCCGCGTTCTGCTGCGTCACTTCGTCCATCTGCGACACGGCGCGGTTGACCTGGTCGATGCCGCTGGACTGCTCGTCGGACGCCGCCGAGATCTCGCCCATGATGTCCGTCACGCGCTTGACCGAGGCCACGATCTCTTGCATGGTCGCGCCCGCGCGTTCCACCTGCTGCGAACCCGCGCCCACCTTCGTGACCGAGTCTTCGATCAGGCCCTTGATTTCCTTGGCCGCCTGGGCGCTGCGCTGCGCCAGCGAGCGCACTTCGCCCGCCACCACTGCAAAGCCCTTGCCCTGCTCGCCCGCACGTGCCGCTTCCACCGCGGCGTTCAACGCCAGGATGTTCGTCTGGAATGCAATGCCGTCGATGACGGAGACGATTTCGGAGATCTTGCGCGAGCTGGCGGAGATGCCCTGCATCGTGCTGACCACTTCAGACACCGCCGAACCGCCGCGCTCGGCCACGTCCGAGGCGCTCGCCGCCAGCTGGTTGGCTTGGCGCGCGTTGTCGGCGTTCTGCTTCACCGTGGAGGCCAGTTGCTCCATCGAAGCCGCCGTCTCTTCAAGCGACGCCGCTTGCTGTTCGGTACGGCTGGACAGGTCCGTGTTGCCCGCGGAAATTTCGCGCGAGCCCACGTTGATCTCGTCCACGCCGCGGCGCACCGTCGATACCGTGCGCGCCAGGCTTTCCTGCATGCGCTTGACCGCTGCCATCAACTGGCCGATCTCGTTGGACGAATTAACGTCCACGCGCACCGTCAGATCGCCGCCGGCGATCTTGTCGAAGCTGTCGCCGACCGTGCGCAACGGCCGCAGGATCACGCGGTTCATGAACAGGAACGCGCCCAGCGACACCACCAGGATCAGCACGGCCAGCGCAAGATACACAAAGGCCATTGCCGACGTCTGGCTGCGCGCGGCCTGGACCTGCTGTTCGCTAAAGGCGTTGATCTCATTGGCAAATTCGGTCAACTGCTTGGAGAACGCGCCGCTGGCGGCGCCCGCCTTGGTGTTCTTCAACGACAGATAAGCGGCCGAATCACCTTTATCCAGCGCGCCCATCATGGACTGCAACGCTTCGGAGAAGGTATTGAACGACGTCAGCAGGTCGCCCTCGGCGGCCTTGCCAAGCGCCGTCACCTTGGGAATCGCCTTGAAGCTTTCCATCTTCTTCTTGGCGTCGGCGATCAATTGCTGCACGGTGCGCGAGTTTTCAGCCGCGCCGTTGGCGTCGCCCGCCGCGCGCTGCGCCGCGGTGATGTCGGCGCGTATGGTCGCGCGCAGCATCTGCGTGTAGGCGTCCTTGATCAGGTTGCTTTGCTGGACGCTCAAGGAGTCCAGGGCGTTGATCGTGTCGGCGCTGGAACGCATGCTGTTCCAGCCCAGGGCAATGGCAACCAGTGCGGCCAGGGCAACTGCCAACTGAGCGAGCATCAAGCCCGTGCGCACCTTCAGATTGCTGAACATTTTCCGATAGTTCCGGTAGTCGTCCCGGCGGCGCGCTGTGGCCGCCGGACCGTAAAGGGGGGTATTGCGTGTGCTGCTGCCTGTTCAATGCACTGAGCGGTCATCCCGTCAGAAGGACTCCCAATCATCGTCCGCGGGCGGAGGCCGGCGGCTGGCGGCGGACGCCGCTGGCGCGGCATCCGTGGCGCTGTCCGCGCGAGTGGCCGGGCGGCGCAAGGGACGCGCCACCGTGGCGGCCGAGGCCGCGGGTTTCGGACGGGCCACTTGTGTCTTGCGAGGCGCGGGTTTTGGAGCCTGTGCTTCGCCCGCGTCAGCTTCGGCCTGCGGGGCCTGAGCCGCCTGCGAAGCCGCCTGAGGAGCATTCTGTGCAGCGTTCTGCGCGGCCGCTGCCGGCGTGGCCAGGCGCGCGGCAGGTGCTGCAGGCCGGGAGGCCGGAGCCGCTGCGCGCGGCGCCGGCATGCGCGGGGCGTCGGGCTGCTGAGCCAGCCGATGGGCCGGCACTTCAATCACTTCGCCGGCGTTGATCTTGAACACGGCAACCGCTTCGGACAGACGCTGGGCTTGTTCCTGCAGCGAACCGGCAGCGGCTGCCGCTTCTTCCACCAGGGCTGCGTTCTGCTGCGTCACTTCGTCCATCTGCGACACGGCGCGGTTGACCTGGTCGATACCGCTGGACTGCTCTTCGGACGCCGCCGAGATCTCGCCCATGATGTCCGTCACGCGCTTGACCGAGGACACGATCTCTTGCATCGTCGCGCCTGCGCGTTCCACCTGTTGGGAACCCGCGCCAACCTTCGTGACGGAGTCTTCGATCAGGCCCTTGATTTCCTTGGCCGCCTGCGCGCTGCGCTGCGCCAGCGAGCGCACTTCGCCCGCCACCACCGCAAAACCCTTGCCCTGTTCGCCCGCCCGTGCAGCTTCCACCGCCGCGTTCAGGGCCAGGATGTTGGTCTGGAACGCGATGCCATCGATGACGGAGACGATTTCGGAGATCTTGCGCGAGCTGGCGGAAATGCCCTGCATCGTGTTGACCACTTCAGCCACCGCCGAACCGCCGCGCTCGGCCACGTCCGAGGCGCTTGCCGCCAGCTGGTTCGCCTGGCGTGCGTTGTCCGCATTCTGCTTCACCGTGGAGGCCAATTGCTCCATCGACGCTGCCGTCTCTTCAAGCGACGCTGCCTGCTGTTCGGTACGACTGGACAGATCCGTGTTGCCCGCGGAAATCTCGCGCGAGCCTACGTTGATCTCGTCCACGCCGCGGCGCACCATCGCCACCGTGCGCGTCAGGCTTTCCTGCATGCGTTTGATGGCGCCAAACAATTGCCCGATCTCGTTAGTACTGCGCACTTCGATCCGGCCGGTGAAGTCACCGCCCGCGATCTTGTCGAAGTGGTCTCCCGCCTGGTGTAGCGGCCGCAGCACGGTGCGGTTGATGAACACCCAGCAACCCAGGGCCAGGACCAGCGCGATCGCCAGCATCGCGATGGTCACGGTGCGCGAGATGTTGTGGTCGACTTCAGCCTGAACCACCAGTTCGTCGGTACGCTTGTCCAGGAATTCCAAGACCCCGTTCACGGCTTCGCGGAAAGCCGTGTTGGCGGCGCTGCCCGCATCATTCAGATCCAGGTAGTCCTGCACTGCCATCTTGGACAACGCGGCGGCTTGGCGCTTGTAGACGTCATCGAACTGCTTGTAGGCCGTTTCAAGCTTGGCCACCAGCGCCTCGGAACCATCCATGCGCGGCGCCTTGCGGAACGCATCGAGCCACTTGGCGCCTTCCTGCATGAGGACGTCGGCGCGCTTGGTCTGGTCATTGGCCTGTTCGGTCTTGCCCTGCTGCATGTCCATCAGCGAGGTCGCCAACAGCAGCCGGCCACGTAGCAAGGCTGCGTTGGCGCGATTGAGCTGCGTACCCTGGTTGGAATAGGCGTCGTTGACCTGCTCCAGCTTATTGTTGCTGGAGTTCAACCCCATCCAGGCCACGCCATTGGATATGAACATGGCGCCCGTGAAGAGCAACAGCACCAGAACGATACAGGTGCGAACTTTCAAATTGACAAGCATGAAATATCCGAGCGTTAAGCAACGTGAAACGACACTACCTACCCTGCACGCAACCACGGACGCCCCGGCCTTCGGCCAGAAGCGTCCGTAAGGGCGCAAATCTCCGCACGGGATCCGTGCGTTTTTTGGGGTCCCGCCGCGTTACTTGCGGCTGAACAGGCTGGACCCCTGAATGGTCATGAAGGCCGCCGATGCGGCTTGCAGCGCCACTTGGCGCAGCGCAAGCTGGCTGGCGCCGGCGTAGTAATCCAGATCTTCCAGGTCGGACAGGGACTTGGCGTAGGTCAGGCCCTTTTTCGTACCGGTGGCATCCAACGCTTCCAGCTCGTTCATGCGGGCGCCCACCGAAGCGGTCACGGTCAGCACGTTGTCGTAGCTGTTCGACAATTTCTTGTTGGCAGTGGCCAGCGCGTTAGTCACGCGGGCTGTCGCGACCGGGTCGCCGGTGCTCGGGGCGTCAAGCGCCGCGATCAGGTCGTCCAACGTCGAGAACACGTCCATGTCGGTGGACTGCACGTTTTCGACCTTGATGACGTCGTTGGCCTTCGGCTCGCCCGTGACGGTCACCGACACGCCGCCGAAGTCGATCGTGGTGCCCGGCGCATAGCCGGTCGCCGGCAGAGATGGGTCCGGCACCGTGACCGGGTTGCCGCCATTGGCGTCGGTGGTCGTCACGCGGAAACCGATGACGCCGGCGGCGTCGGCTTCGAAGGTCACCGAGAAGTTCTTGTCCAGGTTACCGCTGCCCGGGGTCACCGAGACGGCGCTGAATTGCGCCGTGCCCGTGTTCGACGCGGGGGTCGACGCGACATAAGCTTGCGAGCCGGGGTTCGCACGGCCAAAGACGTCAACGCCCAGGTCGCTGGTCGACAACTGGCGGCTTTGGTCAACCTGAATCGTGCGTTCACCGACCGAGCCGCTGTACGAGATCTTGCCCGTGCCGTCCTTGGTGTAGGGCATCACGCTGCCGTCATTACCCGAGAACAGGTACAAGCCGCTACCGTCGGTCGTGTTGGCCAGACCCAGCAGGGCCTCACGGGTGCTCTTCAGATTCATCGACAGGGTCTGGCGATCGCTGTCGGACAACACGCCACCGGCCTGCACCACGCGGGTGCGCGCGTCCTGCAGCGTGTTCTTGATGGAATCCAGCGTATTGTTTTCCTGGCCAAGGTTCGTGTTGGCCGTCTGGCGGTTCGACGCGTACGTCGAATTGATGCTTTGCGTCTGCGCCACGCCAATCGACAGCGCAGCCGACAAGGGATCATCTGCCGGCGTCAGGAACTTCTTGCCGCTGCCGACTTGCTCGACCAGGCGGTTCATGTCCGATTCCTGAGAGAGCACGCCGCTCAGGCCGTTCGTGTACATCATCGTGGTGCTCAGGCGCATGGTGCAGCTCCGAAATTCTTTCTAGTAATCACAGTTCAACGGTCTGATCAGCCACGCAGGCCCAACAGCGTGTCAAAAACGGTGCTCGCCACATCGATGATGCGGGCGCTGGCCTGGTATTGCTCCTGGTACAGCGACAAGCTCACGTATTCTTCGTTCAGGTTGACGCCCGACACCGATTGCTGCGCGGCGGCGGTCTGCTTGATCAGGTTGGCCTGCGCGGTGGCGGCGGACTTGGCCTGCGCCGTCTGCACGCCCACCGTATTGACCACCTGCCCGAACATGTCGGTGGTGCTCATCGTGCCGTGGCCCAGCACCTTGGCGGTCTGCAACTGCGCCAGCTTCAGCGCGTTCTTGCCGTTGGCGTCGCCGCCTTCGGCGTCGGCTGCGGCAATGCGTTCCGGATCCTGGATGAGCACGTTGAGGTCGCGGGCAGCATCGCGCGTGGGCGACAACGACCATTTGTCGCCCGCCTGGGGCGGCGCGTTGATCGTCAACGTGACGCCCATCTCGTTTTCCATGTTCAACGTCGCGTTGGGCGGCGTGCCGGTAGCCGGGCCGTTATAGACCTGGCTGCCTTCCGGCATACGCAGAACCTGGTAGTTCGTGCCATCAAACGAAATTTCGTAGTCTTTCGCGTTGATGTTGTTCAGATTCGTGAACTGGCCCGAAATCTGCGCGTTGCTCTTGTTCAGCGTGTTCGGCACGCCTTGCGGCGACGAAATGCTGAAGAAGTCCGTGCCCGGGTTGCCGTTCTGATCCAGACCTTGCCGGTGCTGTTCATTGAAGGACATCGCCAGACCAACCGCCATCTGGCCCAACTGGGCCTGCATGACGTCCAGCGAAGACGAACGGAACTGCAACAGGCCACCCAGCTTGCCGCCGGTGACTTCGTTGTCGGACAGTTCAACCGACACCGTCTTGCCCGAACCTGCCGGCAACGTGTAGGCCAGGACCGTACGGCCGGCATCCTTGGTCGACGGGACGGCTTGCAGCGGATAGATCGTGGTGCCGGACAGCAGCGCCTGGCCGCCCTTTGCTAACGAGATATTGATCTTGTCGCCTTGCTCGTACGTAGTGATACCCACGAGCTGGTTCAATTCGGCCACGGCCAGGTCACGCTGGTCCAGCAGGTCGTTGGGGGGGCCGTTGCCGGCCTTGCCCGTCGCCAGCGAAATCTGCGTATTCAGGTCATCGATACGGGTCAGGTAGCTATTGACCTGCTCGACCGTAGCGGTGATCTGCGTGTTCAGGCCTTCACGCTGATTCTGCATTTCCGTGTAGGCGGAACGGATCTGCGTGGCCAGACTGTTCGCCTTGCCCAGCAAATCCTGGCGTGCGGCCGGATCGGCGGGCTTGCTGGCCACCGCGTTCATGCTGGAGAAGAAGTTGGTCAGGCCCGGGGCAATGCCCACGGTGCGGTCGGCAAACAGATTGTTGATCTGCGACACCTGATCCAGCTGGGCCTGCATTTGCGCGCCGCTGCCCTGCGCGCCGACCAGCTGCTTGTACAAGAAGCTGTCGTAGCTGCGCACGACGGTGTCGACCTGGACGCCGCGGCCGATGTATCCGTTGCTGGTGGCTTGCGCGCCCGCGGTGGACGTCATGACGCGCTGACGGTTGTAGCCGACCGTGGTGGCATTGTTGATGTTGTGGCTGGTGGTGGCCAAACCCGCTTGTGCGGCGTTCAGCCCGCCCAATGCCGTTTTATACAAATTCATGCTGACAATGCCCCGTATGTAACCGCAGCTGTTATCTCTGGATACTCCATTAACGGCAGGAGATCGTCCAAATTTAGAGTCCTTCCAACATCTGGCGAGAATTTTCCACCTGGGTGGCCGCCCCTCGGAGCTGGCCCATGATGCCGATCAGTTTCTGCGCATAGCGCGGGTCGGTCGCATAGCCCGCATCCTGGATCTTGCGCGCCGCGTCGACCTCGTTGCGTGCCTGGGTGACGGCCTCGTACCGCGGGCTGTTGCCAATCAGGCGGGCGTAGTCCGAGAACGATTCCTCGTACGACGCATAGGCACGGAAGGGTTGCGTCACCTTTTTCGCGACGCCATCTTCGTACTCCGTGGTCAGCACATTGACGACCTTGCCCTTCCAGCTGGCGCCCGCCTTGATGCCGAACAGGTTGTAGCTGGTGCTGCCGTCGGCATGCTTGATTTCGCGTTGGCCCCAGCCCGATTCCAGGGCCGCCTGGCCCATGATCAGGCGCGCGGGCACGCCGCTTTGCTGCGACGCCAGATTGGCCGCGCGCGACATCTTCGACACGAAGTCCACGACGTGTTCCGGCGCGCCTTCAGCGGCGGCCAGCGCGCGGTCGCTGGCGCGATTGTTGCGCATCACATTCAGCAACGCGGACACTTCCCGCGAACCGCCAGTACGGAAATCCAGGTCGGCGCCCTGCCCGATCGCGCGCACCGCGTCATCGGACACGTCGGCCGGCTTGCCCTGCTGCATCTGCGCCAGGATCGACTGCGACAGCCCGATGCCGGGGGTCGCCAGGTGCAGCGCCAGCTGCTCGTCGGCCATGGACTGCAACATCTGCGTCTGTTGCGAGTCGAACAGCCCTTCCTTGGGCGTCGCCTCGCGCATGCGCTTGACCATCATCTGCAGAAACAGGGCCTCGAACTGCTTGGCGACCTGCTTCTGCTGCTCGGTGCCTTCGGGGTCTTTCTTGACGTCCCGTTTCAAGTCCGACAGGCGACCCATGTCGAAGACCGAATCTTGCCGGGCGGCGCCCCGGGACGCGTCGTTTGCGACAGCCATCGTCAGATGATTTCCAGTTCAGCGCGCAAGGCGCCAGCGGTCTTCATGGCCTGAAGGATGGCCAGCAGATCCTGCGGCGTCGCGCCCAGGGCGTTCAGGCCCTTGACCACGTCAGCCAGATTGGCGCTGGTGCTCACGCGCTGCAGCGAGCCATTGTCCTGGCGCACTTCGATCTGGGTGTTGGGCACCACCACCGTCTGGCCTTCCGTGAACGGCGTATCCGGCTGCGACACCTGGTTCTGGCGATTGATGATGACCGACAGGTTGCCGTGCGCCACGGCCGCCTCTTCGATCATGACCGTGCGGTTCATGACGACCGAGCCGGTACGCGCATTGATGATGACCTTGGCCACGGTCGGCGCGCGTGCTACCTGCAGATCTTCGACCAGCGACAGGAAACGCGCTTGAGAGGCCTGCTCCATCGGTGTGCGCACCTGCACCACGCGCCCGTCCAGCGCCGTCGCCGTGCCTTGGCCGAACTTCTTGTTCAGTGCCGTCGCCACGTTCTGCGCCGTGCCGAAGTCGGTATTGTTCAGTTCCACATGGATGTAGCCGTCGCGCGAGAACGTGGTGGGCACGCCGCGCTCGACAATGGCACCCGCGCTGATGCGGCCGCCGTTCAACTGGTTGATCTGCACGCTGGAACCGCCCGCGGAAGCGCCGGCCCCGCCCACCAGGATGTTGCCCTGGGCGATGGCGTAGACCTGGCTGTCCGCGCCCTTCATGGGCGTCATCAGCAAGGTGCCGCCGCGCAGGCTCTTGGCGTTGCCCATCGAAGACACCACCACGTCCAGCGTCTGGCCGGGCCGGGCGAACGCGGGCAAGGTAGTCGTGACCATGACCGCCGCCACGTTCTTCAACTGCATGTTGCTGCCGGCGGGCACGGTAATGCCCAATTGCGACAGCATGTTGGTCAGGCTTTGCTGCGTGAACGGGGTCTGCCGCACTTGGTCGCCACTGCCGTCCAAGCCTACGACGAGACCGTAGCCGATCAGCTGGTTGCCCCGCACGCCCTGGATCGTGGCCAGGTCCTTGAGCCGTTCGGCCTGCGCCGCGCCGGCGCCGGCGACCAGCCCGACCGCCACGCAGATACGGGCGAACAGGGACAGCAAGGCGGATATCGGAGTCGGTTGTGTCATGGTCAGAACGGCGAAGCGATCAGGAAGAAGCGTTGCAGCCAGCCCATGGTCTGGACTTCGTCCATGACGCCCTTGCTGCGGTACTCGATACGGGCGTCGGCCACCTGGGTGGACGACACGGTATTCGTGCCGGTGATGGAACGCGGATCCACCACGCCTGCGAAGCGCACGTATTCGCTGCCGCGGTTGATGGCGATCTGCTTTTCGCCCGCCACTTGCAGGTTGCCGTTGGACATCACGCCCACGACCGTGGTGGTGATGGTGCCCGTAAAGGCGTTGTTGGCCGTGCTGTCGCCCTTGCCCTGCGAGACGTTGCCGCCCTTGGCGTCGGTATTCAGGTTTGCGCCCGCCCAACTGTCCATGAACGACGGCGCTGCGGCGATGCCGAGCGAGGTCGACCCCGAGCGGTTGGTGTTGGTCGCCACGTTCTTGGAGGCATTCGTCCGCTCGTTCAGCACGATGGTGACGATGTCGCCCACGTTGCGCGGCCGACGGTCCTCGAACAAGGGATAGTTGCCGTACGTGGTCGGCTGATAGATGGAGCCCGTGGGCTGCGCCATGGGCATCGGCGGCGGCGGCGGTGCGGCCGTGGTCGGCCCGGTCACGATGGGCTCGGGCGGAATCATGGCGCAACCGGCCGCCAGCATAGCCAGCGCCGCAGCGAATACCAGACGCAGGACAGACATGGGCATCACAGTTGGGACAGGCGGGCCAGCATCTCGTCAGAGGTCTTGACGGCCTTGCTGTTCATTTCATAGGCGCGTTGCGTGGTGATCATATTGACCAGTTCTTCGGCAACGTTCACGTTGGACGTTTCGACGTAGTTCTGCATGATCGAACCTGCGCCGTCCACGCCAGGCTGCAGCAGGTTGGCCGGACCCGACGCGTCGGTTTCCAGATACAGGTTTTCGCCGATGCTTTGCAGGCCGGTGGGGTTGATGAAAGTGGCGATCTGCAATTGGCCGATCTGCACGTTCACGCCGGCGGCGCCGGGCTGCGTCACCGAAACGATGCCGTCCTTGCCAATGGAGATCGACAGCGCGTTGTCCGGCACGTTCATCGGCGGCTGGATCACGTAACCGCTGACGGTCGTCAGCTGGCCGTTCTGGTCGCGCTGCAGCGCGCCGTCGCGGGTGTAGCCCTGGGTACCGTCAGGCAGTTCCACTTGCAGGAAGCCGCGGCCATTGATGGCGATATCCATTTCGCCGCCGGTATTGTTCAGGTTGCCTTCCGTATGGATGCGTTCGGTCGCGGCCACGCGTGCGCCCGTACCCAATTGCAGGCCCGACGGGAGTTGCGTGGCGTCGCCCACCTGGGCGCCGGGCTGGCGCAGCGTCTGGTACATCAGGTCCTGGAACACGGCGCGGCCGCGCTTGAACCCGTTGGTGGAGACGTTGGCCAAGTTGTTGGAAATCACGTCCATGGAGGTCTGTTGACCTTCCAGGCCCGTTTTGGCAATCCACAACGAACGCATCATGATGAAGTACTCCTGGTGCCGCGGCTTGGCCGCGCGCGAAAATTGTTTAAATCAGCCCGCGGGATCAACCGACGGACAGAATCCCGTTGGCGCGTTCCGCGTTGCGGTCCGACTGCTGGATCACCTGCATCTGCTGCTCGAAGCGACGGGCGTTTTCGATCATGCCCACCATCACCTTCATGGGATTGGTGTTGCTGCCTTCCAGCACGCCGGACAACACGCGCAGACCGGGGTCGGCGGGCGCGGGCGGCGCCGGCTGGCCGTTGACCGGCGCCAGGCGGAAGACGCCGTCATCACCGTGCACCAACTGCGCGTTGTTCGGGTTCGCCAGCTTGATGCGGCCCAGGTTCAGGATGTTGTTGGGACCGTCGCCGGCGCCGATGGCCGTGATCGTGCCGTCGGAAGTGATCGTCAGCGCGGCCTGGTCCGGCACGTCGATGGGGCCGCCCTGATCGGACAGCACCGGCTGGCCCAGCGAGGTCTGCAGCAAGCCGTTGATGCCGACCTGCAGGCTGCCGCCGCGGGTATAGGCTTCGCCCTGCGGGGTCTGCACCGCGATCCAGCCATTTTCGCTGGCCAGCGCCACGTCCAGGTCGCGGCCCGTGGTCTGCATGGTGCCCATCTGGAAGCTGTTACCGGGCGTGGACGCCACCGTCGAAACGCGCGTAGGCAGACTCACCCCGTCCGTCATCGGAACCGACCGGTACAGCGCGATCTGTTCGCGAAAGCCCGTCGTGTTCACGTTGGCCATGTTGTTGGCGAGCGCCGCCTGATGCTCAGTGATACGCGCTGCGCCATTCATGGCGGTGTAGATGATTCTGTCCATTGCCTATTCCGTCGGTGTCGTCGCGAGCCTGTAAGGCTTTACTTCAGGTTCATCAGGACTTGCATGATTTCGTCCTGGGTCTTGATGGTTTGCGAGTTCGCCTGATAGGTGCGCTGGGCGATGATCATGTTGACCAGCTCTTTGCTCATGTCGACGTTGGACGCTTCGGTCGCCTGGCCCACGACCTTGGACAGGCCGTTGGTGCCCGGCTGGCCCAGGATCGGTTGGCCGGACGCCGCGGTTTCAGTCCAGGCGTTGTTGCCCACCGGCTGCAACCCTTGCAGGTTGGAGAAGTCGGCCAGCACGATCGTGCCGACGACCTGGGTCTCTCCGTTGGTGTAGCGGGCCACCAGGCTGCCGTCGCCGCTGATGTTGATGCCGCTGAATTCACCGGACGTGTAACCGTTGGGCTTGGCCACCAGCTTGTAGTCGCTGCCGTACTGCGTGGTGCCGGTGTAGTTCATGGCGATGCTGATCGGATCGGCCGGCGTGGTGGTGCCGCCCGGTGCCGCAAAGCTCAGCGTCACGACCGGGGCGCTGGTCAGCGCGCCGGCCTTGTTGAACGTGAACTGCTGGGGGGTGCCCCATACGCCGCCCGCCTGGGTCGTGGGCGCCATGGCCTGACCGTCCATCGTGTAGTACACGTCATAGACGCTGTTGCCCGCCGCATCGGCCGGACGCTTGACGAAGTACTGCATCACCTGGTGCGAGTTGCCCAGGGAGTCGAACACCGTCATGGGCGACGCGTTCGTGTAGCTGCTGGAAATCGTGGGATCGAACGGACGGCCGATTTCGGTCACGGCCGCGGTGTAGTTCACGTAACCGGGAATCTGGGTGATATCGCCGGCGGTGATCGCGCCCGTCCCATCGATGGTGACGGTATTCGGTGCCGTGCCGTAGGTGCCGGCGGCCGGCGCGCCTGCGGCCCAGACCAGGTCGCCCGTCGCGTTGCGGGTGAACGTATAAGCCGTGCCACCCAACGTGACGGTGCCGTCCTGTGCAGGCTTGGTCACCGTATCCGTCAGGTACACCACTTTGGCGTTGGCATCCAGGTTGGCCACGGTCGTGCCGGTGCTGGTGGCCTGCGGGGCCACGTTGGCGGTCGGCAATTGCAGTTCGGTCGGATTGGCACCGATCGCGCCGGCGGGGTAACCCGTCATGCGGTAGCCCTGCGCGTTCACGATGAAGTTGTTCTTGTCGACCAGGAATTCGCCGTTACGGGTGTACATCACCGCGCCGCTCTGATCCGTCACGCGGAACATGCCTTTCGCACCGTCGATCGCAATGTCGTAATCGCCGCCACCGCCCTGCACCGTACCCACGGTGAAGCGCTGCGTGATCGCCGACACCTTGACGCCCAGACCCACGCGCGAGCTGGCGTAGACGTCGGCGAACGACGCGGTCGACGACTTGAAGCCGACGGTGCCGGTGTTGGCGATGTTGTTGCCGATCACGTCCAGGTTCTGCGATGCGGCGTTCAAGCCGCTCAATCCTTGTCCGAAGCCCATGTTTTCTCTCGCTAATCTTTATCTAGTGAAGCCGTCGCGCATGCGCCGGCGCCGATTCAAATCCGCCCGGTTCAGGCGCCGATTACCTTACGCACGTCCAGCATGCTGGTCTGGCCATCCAGGCCCAGATCCAGACGCAAGCCGTTGGTGGAATACGCCACGCTCTTGACCTGGCCGTAGCTCAGCACTTCCGCATTCACCTTCTTGCCATCGCCGTCGGTCGCCAGCACGGACACGGTGTACGCGCCCGCGTCCAGTGCCACACCGCTGTCGTTCTTGCCGTCCCAGTTCAGCGTGTAGACGCCGGTCTTCTGTTCGCCCATTTCGATGGTGCGCACGACCGCCCCGTTCGAGTCCGAAATGCGGACCTGCACCTTCTGCGCATCGCCTTGCAGATCCAGGCCATAAGGGGTAACCACGCGTTCGGCGGCGTTGTCGCCATCCACGCCGACCTTGACCTTGGTGCCGGGGATCAGCACGCCCTTGCCGATCATCGCCACGGCGTTCATCGACTGCGACACGTCGATCTGGCCGCTGATGGCCAACATGGTGTTCTTCAGGTTGTTGATGCCTTCCACCGTGGAGATCTGCGCCAGCTGCGAGGTCAGCTCGGCGTTCTGCATGGGGTTCAGCGGATCCTGGTTCTGCAGCTGGGTCACCAGCAGCTTCAGGAACTGGTCCTGCAAGCCCTGCGCCGTGCTGGAGCCGTTGGCGCCGCTTTGCGCGAGGCCCAGGCCGGTGGTGCTGGTGTTCTGGTCGACGGTGGTCATGGATTCACTCTGTCAGGAAATTAGGATTGGCCGATGGTCAGCGTCTTCTGCATCAACGCCTTGGCGGTGTTGAGGACCTCGACGTTCGCCTGGTAGGACCGCGATGCCGCGATCATGTTGACCGTTTCGGCCACCGGGTCGACGTTGGGCATGCTGATGTAGCCCTGGGCGTCGGCCAGCGGATGCTTGGGGTCATAGACCTGCTTCAGGGGCGACGGATCCTGGATGACGCCGGCTACCCGGACGCCGCCAATCTCCTGCCCCAGCGCCTGGCCGGCGGCCGGGTTGACCTGGAACACGACCTGGCGGGCGCGATACGGCTGGCCGTCCGGACCCACGACGCTGTCGGCGTTGGCCATGTTGCTGGCCGACACGTTCATGCGCTGCGATTGCGCGCTGAGCGCCGAACCGGCGATATCGAAAATGCTCAACAAGGACATTGCCTGTCGCTCCCTTTATGGATCAATCCTGAATGGCCGTCTGCATGGTCCGGATGCGACCGGAGATCATCTGCATGGTGCTTTGGTAGTGCAACGTGTTGTCGGCGAACTGCACGCGCTCGATGTCCATGTCTACCGTGTTGCCGTCCATGCTGGGCTGGTACGGCAGGCGGTACAGCAGCTCGGTCGGACCCTGGGACACGGCCTTGGCGGGGATGTGGCGGGCCGACGTCAGCGCCAGCGACGTATCCGGAAGGCGCATGGTGCCTTCCATCGCGGTCTGCATCGCGGCCTTGAAGTCAAAGTCGCGAGCCTTGTAGTTGGGCGTGTCGGCGTTGGCGATGTTCGACGACAGCACTTCCTGACGCTGCGCGCGCAGTCCCAAGGCCTGCTGGTAGAACCGGAAATCTTCGTTAAGCCTGTCTAGCATCGTGGCGCCTTCGTGCGTTGCAATACGGATAGAGCAAGGGACTTCGGACGCACCGTTATCCCATTGGATGACGGCATCATAGGGGCCGGCGGCAAAACACAATCAGCCAAATAACCCGCCATTTCTCATCCAATTCACGTATTGCCGAACGGCGCGGACTCCTACAATTCATCCATCATGAAAATCTCCGCACGACATCTCCGCGCGCGCGCCGGCTGCCTGATCGCCCTGGCCCTGGCCTCCTCCGGGACCGCCCAGGCGCAGGACGCCGCCAGCCAGGCGCCCGAGACGATTGCCGTCGCGGCGCAAAAGTATCTGCTGGACCAATTGGCCGGATTGCCGGGGCAACCCGCCGTCGCCATCGACCCGCCGCGCGCCGAGCGCCTGGCGCCCTGCGATGCCATGACCCCATTTATGCCGTCGGGCATGAAGCTGCGGTCACGCATGACCGTCGGCGTGCGCTGCAATGCCCCAAAGCCCTGGACGACGTACGTGCAGGCGACGGTCAGCGTCCCCGGCTACTACTACGTCGCGTCGCGGATGATCTCGGCCGGCCAGGCGCTGACGCCGGACGATCTTTCCCCCCGGGACGGCGATCTGGTGTCGCTCCCGCCCGGCGCCATCACCGATCCCCAGACCGTCGTCGGCATGACGGCCGCCTTCCGAATCAATGCCGGGCAACCGGTCCGCGGATCGTCGCTGCGCAACGCCCAATCCGTCGTCCGCGGTTCAAACGTCCGGATCAACGCGCGCGGCAACGGTTTCGTGGTCAGCAGCGAAGGCCAGGCGCTGGACAACGCCGCGCCCGGCGCGATGGTCCAGGTACGCACGGCCAGCGGCCAGGTGGTCAGCGGCGTGGTCAGGAATGCCGGGCTGGTTGAAATACAACTGTAGGTAATGTTACAAATCGCACTGCGCCAGGCGACGGCCTGCCCTAAAGTTCGTTCCAGCCCTGCCGTTACAGAGACATAAGTAGGCGGATCCGTCGCAAACCGACCCAGGACGCCCTGCGGAGAAAACCTTGAAAATCAATTCGACCACCAACCGGCCCATTTCTGCCGACGCCGTTGCCCAACGCCCGGATTCCGCGGTTGCGCAGGCGTACGGCGCCAGCAATGGCGGCGGCTCCAGCAGCTCGCAAGTGGCGCTGAGTTCGGCGTCGCGCAAGATGCTGGCCCTGCAAGACGGCTCGAACGACATCAATGTCGAGCGCGTGGCTGCCATTCGCGCCGCGATTGCTTCGGGCCAGTTGAAGATCGACACCGGCAAGATTGCCGACAGCCTGATCGCCAGCGCGCGCGATCTGCTGAAGTAATTCTCCGTTCACCGCCCTACCGCCTTCGAAGCACGATCATGAACCCCGTCGATTCCCTCCAGTCCTGCATGCGGCAGGAAGATGCCCTGATCTCCGAGTTCTCGACCATTCTGGAAGAAGAGACCGAAGTGCTGGTGGGCCCGGGGAACGTCGGCGCGCTGCAGGCCATCACCGAACGCAAGGGGCGCATTGCCCAACAGCTGGTCGACCTGAGCGAAACCCGGGACGGCCTGCTGTCCGAAATCGGCCTGCCCGTGGGGCATGCCGGCACCGAACAAGCCGCCGTGTTGCACCCGCAGTTGTCCGAGATCTGGCAAGCGCTGCTGACCAAGTCGGCCTCGGCCAACGAAATCAATATGCGCAACGGCGCGCTGATCGACGTGCACCTGCGCTATACCCAGCAATCGCTGGACGCGCTGCGCAACATCAACGGCGTGGGCGTCGCCACCACGTACGACGCGCAGGGCCGTGGAGCGCGCGGCGCGCCGGGCCGCAGGCCCATCGTGGCGGGCTGAGCGCCTTTTCGCGCCTTCCGCTTCGGCGGTCGAAATAAAAGGCGGCGCAATGCGCCGCCTTTCTCTTGGGTGGAACCGCCGCGGGGTTACGCGCCGCCGGTCATTTCCAGCATCGCGAACATCTTCAGGATCGCCACGGGCAACATCCGGCCCGACAGCTTGCGCTCCGAACCCACAATGCCCGACAACGGCCCCCGCACCACATCGGCGGACGGCGAGTGCGCCATCTGCCAGCACGCCGCGCCCAACTGGCCCGCCATCAAGGACTGCCGCGCCAAGGTATGCGCGCCATCCACCGCCGGCAACGCCTGCCAGGCATTGGCCATATAGCGGAACCCGGCGCGTGCCTCATCCTGCAGCACCAGCCAGCGTGCGACGGTGGCCGCATCGGCTTGGGACGCCGGCAAGTTCGTCAAACCGAATAGCTGCGCGGCGATCTCGCCGCTTTCGGTATCAATCAGCCGCGCGCACACCAGGCGCATCGCTGCCCCGTCGCTGTTCTTGCCCGGCAAGGCGACTTCCGTGCCCGACGCCCACAGTGCAAGCGGCACCCGTCTGCCGGCTTTTTCGGTCAGCAGGCCGGGCATGTCGCCCGGTTGCCCCACTGGCAGATAACCCACGCTCTTGCCGACCGCATTCAGATTGGTGGGGCATTCGTCCTGGATCACCCGCATGCCGCCGGGGCAACGCCCCACCCACGATGCGCCCTGCCCGGTCAAGGACTGCCACAGGCCGGACGTGCCCGCCTCCAGCAAGTGCACCAGCGGCAGGCGCGGCAATTGTTCGCCCAGCCAGCGCACGCGGGCCTCCAGCGCCAGGGCCGCATCCGGCTGGCCCGGCGCGGCAGGCGCAAACGACGTCAACATGCCATGCGCCAGCGCCAGCTGCTGCGCGGGCGCGGCCAGGGCGGCGCCACGGTCGCTCATCAGCAACGCGCCCAACAGCGTTCCCCCAGGCAAGCCTTCGCCCTTCATGGTGGTCTTGCCGTGCACGGCCAGCAGGTGGCGGTGGCAGGTGGCCGAGAATTCGCGCCGCACCATCGCCAGCGGCTCGTCGCCCAGCGCGGCCAGGCTTGCGCCCGCCCCGTCGCCGACGTACTCGCGCCACGACGCTCGCGCCTGCGCGCACGCTGGATCGCTGTCCAGCATGGCGATCGTATCGTCAAGATTCTGTGCGGCCGTGATAGACGCCGACCCGCCCTGCGGACGCAGGATCGCGGACGCCAGCAACTGGCGGCGACGCGCCGGGTCCACCGCGTCGGCCTCGCGGGCCGCGGGCGCCAACGACGCCAGGTCTGCTTCGCTGGGCGTGTACAGCGCGCGGGCACGCTCGACCATCGCGAAGGCGCGGTCGATCAGCATGTCGGCGCGCGCAAGCTCCATGTGCTCGGGCACTTTCTGCCCGACCGACATATAGTGGATCGGCAGCCGGTGGCGGATCGCCGTGTCCAGCGCGGCACCCAACCGCGTAGCCTCATCCAGCTTGGTGATGATGCAGCCGGCCACGTCCTCGCCCACACCGTTGCGGTAGGCGTGCGCCACTTCGTCCAGGGTGTCGCCCTGGCTGGCGGCGTTCAGCACCAGCAGGCGCCGCACCGGCTTGCCGGCGTTGCACAGCATGGCAGCCTGCTCGGCGACCAGGCGGTCACGCTGGCTGATGCCGGTGGTATCGATCAGCACGATCTTGCGGTTGCCCAGTTCGGCCAGGATTCGGCGCAACTCGGCGGCATCGCGCACCGAGTGCGCCGGCACGCCCATCAGGCGGCCATAGATCTGCAATTGTTCCAGCGCGCCGATCCGGAACAAGTCCGTGGTCAGCATCGCGACCTCGTCGCGCCCCTCCCGGGCCACGCAGCGGGCAGCCAGTTTGGCCAGCGTCGTGGTCTTGCCCACGCCGGTCGGCCCCACCAGCGCGTACACGCCGCCAGCCAGGAATTCGTCTTCGGAAGCGACAACCGGCAGGTGCGTCACCAGTTCATTGCGCGCCCAGGACTGGGCGGCGTCGGCCGTCATGCCCTGCGGCAGCCGGTCCACCAGCGCCCGCACCAGCTTCGTGCTGAACCCGGCATCCAGGAGGCTGCGGAACAGCGCGGCGGCGGCGGGTTCGCGGCCCGAACCGGGCCGGCCGCCCCACAGCAGGCCGTCCATGCGAGTTTCCAATGCACCGCGCAACGCGCTGATGGCATCTTGCAAACCCGCCGCGGTGTCTGACGGCAGCGCGGCGGCAGGCATGGCCGGCGGCTGGCGCAACGGCGCATCCGGGGTCCGGGCCATGGAAGGCGCGGCGGCGACAGGCGAAGGCATGGGCGCGGCAGCGGCAGGGGCAGCCATAGGCACAGCGGCAGGCACTGGCATGGACACAGCAGCAGGCGCCGGGGTAGCGGACGCCATCGGGCGCGTAGGCGGCAATGCGGGCAACTCCACCCGCGTCGCAACCGCTGCCGGTTGTGTGGGCGCAGGTTGCAGCGGCGTGGGATACGGCACGGCCGGGGCGGAGGTAGCGCCGCCGACGTCTTCAGGCCCCGTGTCCTCTTCCGGCAATGCCGACGACGCAAACGCAGATTGGTAGGCCGCGATCGACCGGGACGGCGCGGCATAGCCCGTCTGCGGCATGGCGGCAGGCGCGACGGGAGCAGCGGGAGCTGCATATGACCGCTCGGCGGGCGCCGGGGAATACGGGGCGGCCTCCCGCTGCGGCGTCTCGGAGGCCGCATCGTCAAACGCGCCCTCGACGGTGGCCAGCACTTCCACACCGCCGTCCACGCTGCGGTTCGACACGATCAGCGCATCCGGCCCCAGCACCTGGCGCACCTGGCGCATCACTTCACGGCTGTTGACGCCAAAAAAGCGGCTTATCTTCATGGCCCATTGCTCCCGCCGATCAGCGCGGTCACGCGGACCATGCGCTCATCGGGTATTTCAGTATTCGACAACACGCCAAGCTGCGGCAGGTGGTGGCGCAGGAAGCGCGACAGCGGCGCGCGCAGCACCGGCGACACCAGCAGCACCGGCGCGTTGCCTTGCGATTCCTGGCGCTCGACCGCCGCCTGCGTTTCGCGCAGCAAGGTATCTGCCAGGCCGGGTTCCAACCCGCCGGTGCTGGTCATGGCCTGCGACAGCACGCGTTCCAGCTTTACATCCAGGCCGATGACCCGCAGCTCGCCCTCGCCCGGGAACCATTGCTGCGTGATCGCGCGACCCAGCGAACGGCGGGTCAGCATGATCAATTCGTTGATGTCGGGCTGGCCGCCCGAGCCAGCCGCCTGTGCCGCCAGGCGCGGACCGTGTTCGGACAGCGTATCGATGATGGTCCGCATGTCGCGGATCGGCACTTCTTCGGACAGCAGGCCCTGCAGCACCTTCTGCAGCGCGGTCAGCGACAGCGTCTTGGGCACCAGGTCCTCGACCAGCTTGGGCGCATCGCGGCCGATACGGTCCAGCAGTTGCTGCACTTCCTGGCGGCCCAGCAGGTTCGAGCCGTGGCGGTGCATCAAGTGGTTCAGGTGCGTCGCCACCACCGTGCCCGCATCCACCACGGTATAGCCCGCCACCTGGGCCTGGTCGCGCAGGCCGCCGTCGATCCACAGCGCCGGCAGGCCGAACGCGGGGTCGGTCGTGGGCGTGCCCTTGATCTGGACGGTGACGCCACCCGGGTCGATAGCGAGCCACTGGCCCGGCATCGCCACGCCATGCCCCACTTCCACGCCGGACAGCAGGATGCGGTAGTCGTTGGGCTTGAGCTCCAGGTTGTCGCGGATGTGCACGACCGGCGGGAGGAAGCCGACGTCCTGCGCGAACTTCTTGCGCAGGCTGCGGATCCGGTGCAGCAATTCGCCGTTCTGGGCGTGGTCCACCAGCGGAATCAGCCGATAGCCCACTTCCAGGCCCAACTGGTCGACCATGGACACATCGTCCCAACTCGCCTCGGCAGCCGCGGCCTGAGCCTGCGTGACCGCTTGCGGCGGAATCTGCTCGGCGGCCTGCGCCGCCTTCTGCCGGCGCTTGTGCAGCATCCAGCCGCCCCAGCCCAGCGCGCCGGCCAAGGACAGGAAGGCGATGTGCGGCATGTTGGGGATCAGGCCCATGATGCCGATGATGCCCGCCGTCAGGAACAGCACGGCGGGGTTCGAGAACAGCTGGCTGATGATCTGCTGGCCGATGTCCTGGTCGGTCGACACGCGGGACACGACCACGCCGGCAGCAGTCGAGATCACCAGCGCCGGGATCTGCGCGACCAGGCCGTCACCGATGGTCAGCAGCGTGTAGACGCGGGCCGAATCGCTCATCGACATGTCGTGCTGCGCCACGCCCACGATCAGGCCGCCAATGATGTTGATCGCCATGATCAGCAGGCCGGCGATGGCGTCGCCACGTACGAACTTGCTGGCGCCGTCCATCGAGCCGAAGAAGTCCGACTCCTGCGAGACCTCGGCGCGACGGCGACGGGCCTCGTCTTCGCCGATCAGGCCCGCATTCAGGTCGGCGTCGATCGCCATCTGCTTGCCGGGCATGGCGTCCAGGGTGAAGCGCGCGCCCACTTCGGCGATACGGCCGGCACCCTTGGTGATGACGATGAAGTTGATGATGGTCAGGATCACGAACACGATGATCCCGACGGCGAAGTTGCCACCCACCAGGAAGTGGCCGAACGCCTCGATCACCTTGCCCGCCGCATCCGGCCCGGTATGGCCGTTGAGCAGCACGACGCGCGTCGACGCCACGTTCAGCGACAGGCGCAGCAGGGTCGCGAACAGCAGGACGGCCGGGAACGCGGCAAAGTCCAGCGGCTTGCGCGTAAACATCGCCACCAGCAGGATCATCACGGACAACGCGATGTTGAAGGTGAACAGCAAGTCCAGCAGGAATGTGGGCAGGGGCAGCACCATCATGCCCAGCACCATCACGATCAGGACCGGTCCCGCCAGAAGCCGCGCGTGACCGGCCCCGCTACTCTTCAACATGGTGAGCAAAGCGCTCATTCCTTAAACTCCTTGTGCTGCGGTGTTTGCCTGCGGGTCCAGTGCGGCGGGCACGGCCAGTCGGGTCGGAGCGGTCGGTTCGACCCCCCATCCCGAGCGCCACGAACGCAGCTGGAAGACCCACGCCAGCACTTCCGCCACCGCGGTATATAGCTCGCCCGGGATTTCTTGCCCCAGTTCGACGTGTTGATGCAATGCGCGCGCCAGCGGCGGCGCCTCCAATGTGGGAACGCGGTGCTCGGCGGCCAGTTCGCGGATCTTGGCCGCGATCAGCCCCGTGCCCTTGGCGATCACGCGCGGCGCGCCGCTCTTTTCCTCGTCGTACTTCAGCGCCACGGCGTAATGCGTCGGGTTGGTCACCACGACGTCCGCCTTCGGCACCTCCGACATCATCCGGCGCCGCGCCGCCTGGCGCTGCTGCTGGCGGATGCGCGCCTTCACGTGCGGGTCGCCTTCGCTTTCCTTGTGTTCCTGGCGCACGTCTTCCTTGGACATGCGCAGCTTTTTCAGGTGGCTCCAGATCTGCCACGGCACGTCCAGCATCACGATGATCAGCAGGGACGCCACGATGAAGGCGCAGCACAGCGCCACCAGCGACAGCGCCTTGATCAGGGCGGCCGACGGCGCCACGTGCATCAGGCTGAGCATATCGTCGTGATAGCGCCAGATCACCCAGACGGCCACGCCGCCCACCAACAGGGCCTTGGCCAGCGCCTTGATCAATTCCACCACGGTCTGCGACGAGAACATCCGCTTCAGGCCGGAAAAAAAGCTGAGCTTCGAGAAATTCGCCTGCAGCGGCTTGCCCGAAATGACGATGCCCCCCAGCAGCACGCTGGACAGTACCGCCACCACCACCAGCACGCCGAACACCGGCAAGGTCGCCAGCAACGCGTGGCCGAAACCGCTGACGGCCAGTTCCACCATCACGCCGGGATCGGTCACGATGCGCTGGTCGAACGCCAGCCCGTTGCGCAATACGCCGCTCAGGCCCTGGTAGAGGGCGCCGCCGCTCATCCAGATCACCGCGACACCGGCGGCCAGCATCATGAACGTGCCCAATTCCCGGGAACGCGCAATCTGCCCCTCCTCGCGCGCCTTTTCCAGGCGCCTGGGAGAGGCGGCTTCGGATTTTTCGAGGTCGCTTTCTTCGGCCATGCTCTGCGGTGTCGTTGCGGCTCGCGGATTTTCGGATTACGAGCTGCCCGCCGAGATTCTAGGAGGCCCCGGGGTTTGGCGATCACCCAAGAAACGGGGGGAAAGCGGCGCTATTCCCGGATGCGCAACGGACCTGGCGCTCCGCCCCTGACCGGCTGCCCGGCGGCGGCCGGCCCCGCGCCCGGTCAGCGCCCCGCCGAAACTGCCTCTTGCAGTGGCGCCGCGCCTTCCAGCGCGGCCTGGAAGCGCACGTAGTCCAGGCCAATGCGCACGGCGCCCCAGTGTTCCGGCCCCAAATAAATGGGAATTGAAATGTCGTTCACGATTTCACCGGTGTCCCGCGAATAGGTCTGAAACAACATCGACCCCGTATTGGCGGCCAACCGGGCGCCGACGGGGTCGTCGAAAATCCGCTTGTGGCGCACCCGGGCGATATCGATCGCCGCTTCGCCCGTGGGCGAGTGCGAAAACCGGCTGTTGTGCGCCGGCGCGTAGCCCCGGCCGTCCACCAGGATCGTGTAAATGCCACCGGGCACCGATTCCAGCACGCTGTCCAGCAATCGGGTCAGGGGGCCGTCGATCGCCCGGTCGTACAAGGTGTGGTAGCGCGCCGGCTCACTACCGGGGATGCGCTGGTAGTGCCGGTCGAACACGTCCACCCCTCGGCGGCGCGCGTCTTCCAGCAGATGAACGGCCGCAGCCCGGAAGTCGTCCACGGCGTCGGACAGGTGGTCGAACGCGGTATTGCCGGTGCGCATGTCGGCCAGCACTTCCTGCACGCTCTCAGTCTGGCGGCGGATGCGGTCGATCTCACCCGACATGTGGCCCACGCGCTCCAGCACGTCGGCGCTCAACGCCGCGATGCGTCCGACTTCCTGGCTCATGCCGTGGTTGGTGGCGTCGACGTCGCCGATCGCCTGCACCACCTCACCCACCTGCCGGTTCATGCTGTCGAAATCGTGCACGAAACGTTCAAAGTCGGCGCACGTGCGGTCCAAGACCACGCCGGAGGCGTCCACGTCGTCGCGCAACGTGCCCGTCTGCCGCTGGGTGGTATCCACCAGGTCCAGCATCTCTGCCGTGTGCCGGCCGATATCGCTGGTAGCGGCGTTCACGCGTTCGGCCAACCGGCCGACCTCGCTGGCCACCACCGCGAAACCGCGCCCGGCGTCCCCTGCCCTGGCAGCCTCCACGCCCGCGTTCAACGCCAGCAACTGTGTCTGCAAGGCAATGTCCTTGATCAGTTTGCTGATGTCGCCCACCGAACGCGCGCGCCCGGTCAACTGCCCCACGACCTCGGTGAATGCGGCCATCTCGCGCGTCATGCGGTCCACGCGGGCCTTCACGTCAGACAGCTCCGCCAGGGCCTGCTCGGCCGCGTGCAGGTTGCGGCCCGAAACCTGGGCGATCTCGCGGGCATGGCTGGAGGTGGACGTGGACAAGGCGGCGATCTGCGCGCCGCTGTCGGCCAGTGCGCCCGCCGCCCGCGCCTGCTCCTGCGCCAGAAGCGAACAGCGTCCCGCCTGGAACTGCGTGCGGGCCGCGTTCAGTGCGATTTCAATGCTGGATTGCCGCACGGTCATGATCCGCCGGCGGATCTGCCCCAGAAAGCGATGCAGTGGAAAAACGGCGGGACTGATCGGCAGCGTGCGATCCGACAGCATGGCGTCGCCGCGGTTAAGCCGGCGCAACAACCCCCACATGCCGCCCAAGCGGAATACGGATCTGGCCAAGATGGACCTCCTTGTGCTGGCCCGGATCGCCTTCTATGGGCATCCGTTGCCCGGCGCGCTTTGCGCGCGCCGTGTCTCTTGCTGCAAGGCCCCGTTTTTTCTTATGGCGGGAAGTCTATCGATCAGGCGGTGTTTGCGCCCTTAGGGAATACGTTCATGCACGCGGACTGCGGGCGCAGCGCACCGCCGCCGTCAAGGCCAGGCGGTGCGGCGGAAAGCGTCAGAAGCCCAGGCTGGCCAGCAGGTCGTCGACCTGGTCCTGGCTGGTGACGACGTCCGTCTTGCCCTGCGGGCTGATCTGCGGCCCGTTGAGCAGGCTGTTGGCTTCGTCGCGGCGCTCTTGCGGCACGTTGTCCAGCAGCACTTGCAGCAGTTCGCGTTCGATCGCGCCCACCACGTCCATCATGCGCATGATGACCTGGCCCGTCAGGTCCTGGAAATCCTGCGCCATGATGATTTCCATCAGCTTGGACTGGGTCTGCTGCGTCTGCTTGGGCACATCCGCCAGGAACGCGCGCGTGTCCTTCACCAGCTCGCGCGCTTCCGGCAGTTCCAGCGGCTGGTCATACCATTGCTGCCAGCGGGAATCCAGCGCCTGCGCCGAACGCGACATATTGTCCTGGATGGGACCGGCCTGCTCGGTCGCGTTCAAGACGCGATTGGCCGCCTGCTCGGTCATCTGCGCCACATAGCGCAGGCGATCGCGAGCATCGGGAATCGCATTGGCCGCGTCCTTGATCGCCTGATCCAGGCCCAGTTCGCGCATGCTGTCGCGCAGCATGCGCGTCAGCGAGGCAATGCGGTGGATCAGGTCAGGATTCTCCGCTGCGGGTTCAACGTTTTGCGTTGTGCTCATTGCACACCTCAGCCGGCAATTTTCTCAAAGATCTTGGTGAGCTTTTCTTCCAGCGTCGCCGCCGTGAAAGGCTTGACCACGTACCCGTTGGCGCCGGCCTGAGCCGCCGCCACGATGTTTTCCTTCTTGGCTTCGGCCGTCACCATCAGCACCGGCAACGAGGCCAGCGCGGCGTCGGCACGAATCTGCTTGAGCATTTCCAGGCCGTCGAGGTTGGGCATGTTCCAGTCGGACACGACGAACTGGAAGCCGCCGTTACGCAGCTTTTCCAACCCGATCGCACCGTCCTCGGCCTCATCCACGTTCTCGAAACCCAGCTCTTTGAGCAGGTTGCGGATGATCCGCCGCATCGTGGGGAAGTCATCCACCACCAGAATCTTCAGGCCCTTGTCTACCATCTTTCACTCCAGAAAAAATTTGCTTGAGACCGATCGTGGATTCATCCGCGTCAAACGCGGTGTCCACGGTCGCCCAGGCGAGTCAGAATGCGTTCGCTGATTGCCGACAGCGCTACCACTTCATCCGCGGCGCCAATGGCGATGGCCTCCCGGGGCATGCCGAACACCACGCAGCTGGCTTCATCTTGCGCGATCGTATGGGCGCCCGCACGGTGCATCGCCAGCATGCCGGCGGCGCCGTCCTTGCCCATGCCGGTCAAGATGACGCCGATGGCGTTCTTGCCGGCGGCAACGGCGGCGGAATTGAACAACACATCCACCGACGGACGGTGACGGTTGACCGGTTCGCTGGCTTCCAGTTCGATCACATAGTTGGCGCCGCTGCGGCCCAGCCGCATGTGCGTGTCGCCGCCCGGCGCCAGGTAGACGTGGCCGGGCAACACCCGGTCGCCGTGAACCGCCTCGCGCACCGTTACGGCGCACAGCGCGTCCAGGCGCTGCGCGAACGATCGCGTGAAGCCGGCGGGCATATGCTGCGTGATCAGGATGGCCGGGCTGTCCGGCGGAAGGGGTTGCAGGACTTCACGGATGGCTTCGGTGCCGCCCGTGGAGGCGCCTACGATCACCAGTTTTTCCGAGCTTGCCAGTGGCCGGCGCAGCATCGGCGCGGGCGCGGCTTGCGGCGCATGCGGCGTCGGCGTGCGCAGCTTGGCCCGCGAGGCCGCCCGGATCTTGTCCGCGATGATTTCGGTGTATTCCAGCAAACCGTCGCGAATGCCCAGCTTGGGCTTGGTCACGAAATCGATGGCGCCCAGTTCCAGCGCGCGCAACGTGATTTCGCCGCCACGCTCCGTCAGCGAAGACACCATCACGACCGGCATCGGCCGCAGGCGCATCAGCTTTTCCAGGAAATCCAGCCCGTCCATGCGCGGCATTTCGACGTCCAGCGTCAGCACGTCGGGGTTATGGCGCTTGATCAGCTCGCGCGCCACCAGCGGATCCGGAGCGGTCGCGACAACTTCCATATCCGGCTGGCTGTTGATGATCTCCGTCATCAGCCCGCGCACCAGCGCGGAGTCGTCCACACACAAAACGCTTATTTTTTTCATTGTTTGCTGCCTTGGCCCGTTCAGGCCTTACTCGCACATTCGTAGACCGTCTGCCCGCGCAGACGAAAATCCCGGCTGATGTAGGTGAAGTTCTCGGAGTGCCCGGCAAAGAGCAGGCCACCCGGCTTGAGCAGCGGCACGAAACGCTCCAGTATCTTCGCCTGGGTCGGCTTGTCGAAATAGATCATGACATTGCGGCAGAAGATCACATCAAACTTTTCGTTGATCGCCCAGGACGGCGCCAGCAAGTTGAGCGTTTCGTAACGCACCATGTCGGCGATCTCGGGGCGCACCCGGACCTGGCCCGCGTTGGCACCACGGCCCTTGAGGAAGAACCGCCGCAGACGCTCGTCTTCCATCTTCGCCACCCGTTCGGCCGGGTACACCGCCGCTCGCGCCCGGTTCAACACGTTCGTGTCGATGTCGGTGGCCAGCACGGTGCAGGCGCTGGCGCGCGGTCCCATCGCCTCGACCAGCGTCATGGCGATGGAGTACGGCTCTTCGCCCGTGGAGGCGGCGCAGCACCACACCGACACCGGGCCGCCGCGCTTCTGCGCAAAATCGGCCAGGATGGGAAAGTGGTGCGACTCGCGGAAGAATGCCGTCAGATTGGTCGTGAGCGCATTGACGAAGTCTTCCCACTCGGCCGCGTCGGGCTCGTTTTCCAGCTGGTCCAGATAGCTGCCGAAATCCTGCCGGCCCAGGGCGCGCAAGCGCCGCGCCAGCCGGCTGTAGACCATTTCGCGCTTGTGCGCGCCCAGCGAAATGCCCGCGCGCGCATGAATCATCTTGCGCACGCGGGAAAAGTCCGCGTCGCGGAAATCGAATTGGCGGTCCACCGAGATGGACGGCGCCGAAGTTGCTGCGGTTGCCACTACGCTCCTCAGTGCCCGAGCGCAAACGCGTCGGGCGCTTGCAAGCGAGAGTCGTCATCGGACGAGCGCGCCGAAGACAGGCGATGCGCCGGTACTTCGATGACTTCGCCTGCGTTGATCTTGAATACCGCAACCGCTTCCGCCAGCCGTTGGGCTTGTTCCTGCAGCGAACCTGCGGCAGCGGCCGCTTCTTCCACCAAGGCCGCATTCTGCTGCGTCACCTCGTCCATCTGCGACACGGCGCGGTTGACCTGGTCGATACCGCTGGATTGTTCCTCGGACGCCGCCGAGATCTCGCCCATGATGTCCGTCACGCGCTTGACTGAGGCCACGATCTCTTGCATGGTCGCGCCCGCGCGTTCCACCTGCTGCGAACCCGCACCCACCTTCGTGACCGAGTCTTCGATCAGGCCCTTGATTTCCTTGGCAGCCTGCGCACTGCGCTGCGCCAGCGAGCGCACTTCGCCCGCCACCACCGCGAAACCCTTGCCCTGCTCGCCCGCACGCGCGGCTTCCACCGCCGCGTTCAGGGCCAGGATGTTGGTCTGGAACGCGATGCCGTCGATGACGGAAACGATTTCCGAGATCTTGCGCGAACTGGCCGAGATGCCGTGCATGGTGTTCACCACTTCCGACACCGCGGCGCCGCCACGCTCGGCCACATCCGAGGCGCTTGCCGCCAGCTGGTTCGCCTGGCGCGCATTGTCGGCGTTCTGCTTCACGGTGGAGGCCAGTTGTTCCATCGAGGCCGCGGTTTCCTCAAGGGACGCCGCCTGCTGCTCGGTGCGGCTGGACAGGTCGGTATTGCCGGCCGCGATTTCATGCGAGCCCACATTGATCTCGTCCACGCCACGGCGCACCGTCGACACCGTGCGCGTCAGGCTTTCCTGCATGCGCTTGAGCGCCGCGAACAGTTGGCCGATCTCGTTGGTGTTGCGCACGTCCACGCGGGCGGTCAGGTCGCCGCCTGCGATGCGGTCGAAATGATGGCCGGCTTCCTTCAGCGGCTGCAGCACGCGGCGGCGCAGGAACACATAGGTCGCAAACACCAGCAGCGCGGCGATGACGCCGCCCGCACCGACGGCGATCAGCACGAATTGATAGCGCACCTGCGCCACTTCATGCGCGTCCAGCATCTTGCTGGCGCGCCAGAAATCGAAACCTTCGACCGCACGGGCGAAGCGCCCTTCCAGTGCGTCCTGCACCGTCTGCACCTGCTTCTGGTAGGCCGGCATGTCGGCCTTTTCCAGGGCGGCGACCAGCGGCGTCAGGCCTTGCTGCACCAGCGCGCCATACGAGGCCTCGATTTCCTTGAGCGAATCGGCTGCTTCGGCAGGCTGCGGCAGCGTCTTGTAATACTCGAACTCCGCCTGGCCTTTGTTCATGGCCGCCTTGGCACGCTCCAGCAGGCCCGTAGCCTCCGAAGACAGGCCCTGCGTCAGCAAGGTGGCTTGGCCGACGCTGCTGACGATATCCGCGTAGTTGGCGGTCGCCGCACGGGCGAGACCATTCATCGAGTCCTTGTAGCTGTACACCACGCGGCCCACCGCGTCGTCCAGTTCCTGCGATTGCTTGATTTCAGCCAGGGTCCCATTGCTGATGCGCAGGGACAGCACGCCAAGCGCCGCCCCGATCACCAACATGAATGAGAAAAACGCCAGCACCCACAAAAGGCTGCTGCGTATCGTCATGTTCGCGAAAAACTTGCGCATCACAAGAACCATCCCTTGACTGCAATCGTTAAAGGAAAGCGCCACATCGGATTGAATATGGCGCCTCTACCCCGCATTCCGGCCGGATTCCGATCAGGAAGCGGCTTTCTCCACCAGCGCCATTTCATCGCTGGTCATCATCTTTTCGATATCCACCAGGATCAGCATGCGCTCATCCACCGTGCCCAGACCGGTCAGGTATTCGGTGGACAGCGTGGCGCCGAACTCGGGTGCCGGACGGATCTGGCCGGCGTTGAGCATCAGCACGTCGGACACGCCGTCGACCACGATGCCGACCACGCGGCGGTCCAGGTTCAGAATGATCACAACGGTCTGCTCGTTGTATTCGACCCGGTTCAGGTTGAACTTGATGCGCAGGTCGACGATCGGAACGATGATGCCGCGCAGGTTCGTCACGCCCTTGATGAACGAAGGGACGTTGGCGATGCGGGTCACCGTGTCGGCGTCGTAGCCGCGGATTTCCTGCACTTTCAGGATGTCGATGCCGTACTCTTCGTCGCCCAGCGTGAAGACCAGGAATTCGCTGCCGACATCTTCGTTGCGCGCGGATTGCGCTTGCGGTTTGGCTGCCATGATTTTTCAGTGCTCCATCAATTCAGAATGGCTTCGGGCTGCGACCAACGTTCACGGTTGGCGCGCGCAAGCGCAAATACGTCGACAATCAGCGCCACGCTGCCATCGCCCAGGATGGTGGCGGCGGAGATGCCGGGGACCTTGCGGTAATTCGACTCAAGGTTCTTGACCACGACCTGGTGCTGTCCGATCAGGTGATCGACCAGCAGCGCGAAACGGCGGTCTTCGGCCTGCATGATGACGGCGATGGCCTGCGTGGGATCCGTCTGGGCGTCGTTGACGGAGAAGACGCGGTGCATCTCGACCAGCGGCAGGTATTCGCCGCGGACGTGCATCACGCGTTCGTTGCCGGCCACCGAATAGATCTGGTCGTTGGTGGGTTGCAGCGATTCCGTCACGTGGTTCAGCGGCAGGATGAAGGTTTCTTCGCCCACGCGCACCGACATGCCGTCCAGGATGGCCAGCGTCAACGGCAGCACGATGCGGGTCGTGGTGCCGTTGCCCGGCTCGCAAGACAGCTGCACGTGGCCGCCCATGTCCTGGATGTTCCGGCGCACGACGTCCATGCCGACGCCGCGGCCGGAAATGTCCGTGACCTTTTCGGCCGTGGAGAAGCCCGGCGCGAAGATCAGTTGCCAGATTTCGTCGTCCGGCGAGTTCTCGTTGACCGCCAGGCCTTGGGCCATGGCCTTCTTCAGGATCTTGTCCCGGTTCAGGCCGCCGCCGTCGTCGCTGACTTCGATGACGATGTTGCCGCCGTTATGCTGGGCGGACAACACCAGTTGGCCCACCGGATCCTTGCCGGCGGCGATACGCTTTTCGGGCGTCTCGATGCCGTGGTCCAGGCTGTTGCGCACCAAGTGCGTCAGCGGGTCGATGATGCGTTCGATCAGGCTCTTGTCCAGCTCGGTCGCGCGGCCGTAGGTCTGCAGTTCGATCTGCTTGCCCATCTTGCTGGCGATGTCGCGCACCAGGCGGGGGAAGCGGCTGAACACGTAGTCCATCGGCATCATGCGGATCGACATCACCGCTTCCTGCAGGTCGCGGGCGTTGCGTTCCAGCTGTTCCATGCCATTGAGCAGGCGGTCGTGCAGCACCGGATCCAGCGTGGAGGCCGTCTGGGCCAGCATGGCTTGCGTGATGACCAGTTCGCCCACCAGGTTGATGACCTGGTCGACTTTTTCCACACCCACGCGGATCGACGTGGATTCCTTGTCGGCATGCGCCGGAGCCGCCGGACGGGACGCGCGCGCTGCGGCCTGGGTGATCGCTTCGGCGGCAGCCGCCGATTCCGCCACCACCGGCGCCGCAGGCACGGATGCCGCCACCGGGGCGGGCGCAGCCGCGACCGCAGCAACGGCTGCCGCAGCATCGGCTGCGGATTCCGCCACCGCCGGCGCCGCTTGGGCTGCCGGGGCCGCTTCGCGACTGATGTTCAATTGATCGCCGTCGACGATGAAGCAGCACACGGCTTCGATGTCGTCCGGCGTGCAGGTACTGTCCACCCACACCGTCAAGACGCCGTCGGCGCGTTCGCTGGCCTTGACCGTGCCCAGGTTGCCCATTTCTTCCAGCAGGGACGCGGCGTCCTTGTCGGACACTTTGGTGATCCGTACCTTCAGCGGCAAATTCCCGGCTTCCACAGCCGGTTGCGCGGGAGCCGGGGCCGGTGCCGGCACAGGCGCCGGTGCAGCTGCAACCGGTGCCGGCGCAGGCGCCGCAGCCGGGACAGCCGCGGCCGCGGCAGGATCCTTATGCTCCAGCGCCAGCTGCCTCAACACGGCGCAGATACGCTCAAACACGGCTTCATCGGGCTCTTCGGAGGCCCGGTAGGCATCCAGTTGGCTTTTGAGCACGTCTTTCGTTTCCAAGAAGATATCAATCATGTCCGTACGCAGCGCCATTTCGCCGCGACGGATTGCGTCCAGAAGGTTTTCCAGCAGGTGGGTGGTGCCCGCAAGCTGCGTGAAACAGCCGAATGTCGCCGCACCGCCCTTGATCGAGTGGGCCGCGCGGAAGATGGCGTTGAGCTGCTCGATGTCGGGCGCGCCCACATCCAGTTCCAGCAGCAACTGCTCCATCTGCGCGAGCAGCTCGTCCGCCTCGTCGAAAAAGGTCTCGTAAAACTGACTGAGGTCCAAACCAGAACTCATGACCCGTACGCCTTCATAAATGAACCTGCTTTACGCGCCGGCCTGCTCATCGAGCAGCTCGGTCGCCAATTCCACCAGCACATCGGGGTCGACCGGCTTGGACAGCCAGCCACAAACGCCCAGATCCCGAGCGGCCATCTTGCTACCCACGTCGTCTTCGGTAGTGAGCACCAGCACGGGCACGTCCAGGTACTGGTCCTGCTCGCGCAGGCCCTGGATCAATTGCAACCCGCCCATGACCGGCATGTTCCAGTCGCTGACGACCAGGTCCACCGGGTGGTTCTTCGCCACTTCCAGCGCTTCCTGGCCATTGCCGGCCGTCAATACCTTCCATCCCGCGCCCGTCAGCGTCGCCTGCACGATCATCCGCATCGTCGCTGAATCGTCCGCCACCAGAATCGTTGCCGCCATTGCTATCGAACCCCTTCGGCGGGCGGCGCATTCGCCGCTTCACCTTGCTTGGTTGCCGTCGCAGCCTGGGCGGCGGCTTGCACCGCCTCCACGGCCGTTCCCACCTCGCGGGCATCTTTCGCGCTGACATCCGCCGCGGCGGCGTTCTCGTTTTCGATGCGCTTCTGGGTGTTCATATTGAGCACCACGAGGCTGATACGTCTATTAACGGCCGCGTAAGGATCATCTTTAACCAGACTCATGCTGGAAGACAGCCCCTGGATGCGCATGACCTTGCTTTCGTTCATGCCGCCGGCCACGAGCTCCTGGCGGGATGCGTTGGCGCGGTCGGCGGAAAGCTCCCAATTACTGTAGGCACGCTCACCCCGCGCATACTGCGAGGCGTCTGTGTGACCCGAAATGCTGACCTTGTTCGGCAGCTCGTTCAGCACCGGCCCCAATTCCCGCAGGATGTCGCGCATATAGGGCTGCACTTCCGCGCGGCCGGTCGCGAACATCGGACGGTTCTGGTTGTCGATGATCTGGATGCGCAGGCCTTCCGTCGTCAGATCGATCAGCAGCTGCGGCCTGAAGCTCTTGAGCACCGGACTGGTATCGATGACGTTCTCAAGCCGCCTCTTCAGGTTTTCCAGGCGGTGCTGTTCGCGGCGTTCCGCGTCGCCCATGGGCTGCGCTTCCACGCGGTTGCCCTGGGCGCGGCGCACATCGCCCTCGCTGCGCAGGGGATCTTGCCCTCCCCCCGGCACCGCGCTGGTTTCGGCCGAATTGTTGGGGCCGCCCATGATCGCCACGCGCAATGGCATGCGGAAATACTCCGCAATGCCCTTGAGTTCTTCGCGCGGCACGATGCTGATCAGCCACATCACCAGGAAAAACGCCATCATCGCCGTGATGAAGTCGGCGTAAGCGATCTTCCAGCTGCCCCCGTGGTGCCCGCCGCCCTTGACCTTCTTGCGGCGGATCACCACACGGTGGTTGTTTACCGTGCTCATGGCCCGCTCCGTCAGGCCTTGCCGGTCGCGGTCGACTTGGTTTGCCGGACGTGCTCTTCCAGCTCACCGAAGGTCGGACGCACGGACGAGAACAGCACCTTGCGGCCGAACTCCACCGCCAACTGGGGCGGGTAGCCGTTCATGCTGGCCAGCAGCGTGGTCTTGATGCATTCCAGCACTTTCATTGCTTCGTCCGTACGGCGCTCAACACGCGAGGCCAGCGGCCCCACGAAGCCGTAGGCCAGCAAAATGCCCAGGAACGTGCCGACCATGGCCTTGGAGATCAGGTCGCCCAGGATCGCCGGCGGCTGGTCCACGGCGGCCAGCGCCTTGATCACGCCCAGCACCGCGGCCACGATGCCGAATGCGGGCAGGCCGTCGGCCATCTGGTGCAACGCATGCGCCGGGACTTCGCGCTCATGGCGGTAGGTCTCGATTTCCTCGTCCATGAGCGTTTCGATTTCAAACGAGCTCATGTTGCCGCTGATCATGATGCGCAAGTAGTCCGTGATGAACTCCATGAGCTTCGCGTCTTTGGCGATGCGGGGATATTCGCTGAAGATCGGGCTGGAGGCCGGATCCTCGATATGCGATTCGATGGCCATGAGGCCTTCGCGACGCGCTTTATTCAGCAATACATACAGGAGCGCCATCAGCTCCATGTAGACGTCCTTGCCGTAGCGCGAACTCTTAAGCGCGTCAGGCAGCGCCTTCTTGACCAGCATCAGCGATTTTTTGCTGTTGCCCGCCAGGAACGCCCCCATAGCCGAACCAAAGATCAGCGTCAGCTCGAAGGGCTGGTAAAGCGCGCCCAAATGGCCGCCCAGCGCTATGAAGCTACCGACGACCGACACGATCACCACGAGAAAACCGATAACAATCAACACATCAGGCCCCTGCCAACGAAGTCTAAAACTGGCGTCAATGATCCCCTGTTCCCCCCGACCCAAAAAGGCGGGTTACGGGGAGTTTTCCAGGGCTTTTGATGTATTTGGCCGTCGCAGGCCCGGGCGCGGGCGGTGCAGACGCGCCCAACCCGGGTGCGGGCGGTCAAGGCCGAGCGGCGTCGACGGCGGGCGCCGGACGGCTGCCGGCGCGTGCCTTGGCCGCTGCGCGCGTCTTGCCGGCGCGAGGTGGCGGCCGGCAGATCGCGCATACGAAATCCGATTGCGGATCGTGGGCGTGGGCAATGAAATGGCCGCCGCACTGGCGGCAAGCGGACAGTTGCAACATGCCGCTATCGAAGAAGCGCACCAACATCCAGGCGCGCGTGAAGCTCAGGACGGGTTCGGCATTTTCCGAAGCATCCAGTCCCGCGTTCTCCAGATACAGGCGGTACGCGTCGATGGTGGCGCGTATGCCCTTGCTGCTGGTGCGCGAGTTCAGGAACGAATACACGTTGTAGAACAGCGACGAATGAATATTCGGCAGCCAGGTCATGAACCAATCGACCGAAAAAGGCAGCATGCCCTTGGGTGGCGAGCAGCCGCGGATTTCGCGATACAAGCGTGCCAGACGGTCGTGGCTGAGGCTGGTTTCAGCCTCCAGCACCTGAAGCCGCGCTCCTAGCGTGATCATGGAGCTGGCTAGCAGGATGTCGTCCGCTTCCTGAGAAACGCTTTTCGAGGCCATTGCGCGAGAGTCCGATTGGGTTTCGAACGGCCGTCAGGCCAGTTCTTCTACAGGTTGCTTGGCCAGCAGGATGGTTGCATGCGCTTGTTGCAGCGCACCACCCAAAACGTCATGGGTCAGCGCGGACAACAGGCTGTAATCGTCAAAACGGAATCGGCAGAGGAGCGAGCTGGAGCTAGCCAGTTTCACCAGTTGGGCCGGCGACAGACGCATCAGGATGTCGGCAACTTCGTTGCTGAACCCCAGACGGAACATCGATGCGGCATAGTCATCACGCAACATACGTTGCGCAAGTAACAGATATGACAGATTCACTTCGCGAATATCTGCCAGCAATGAATTTTCGACTTGTTGCACGCCCTACTCCCTATCCCTATCCCACCCACGGGGCTCGATAACTAAAAGCGCCGGCAATTTGAATTGCCTGGCGGCTTGCTGCATCCTGTTTTAATGCGAAATGTATCATTTGTTCGCAATTTAAGTAAAATTTACCACAGGTGATGTCATTTTCTATGACTTATATGACAAATCTTTGTTGATATTGCGCAACTTGCGAAAATAGATACACCTTGACATAGTTGTTCGACGCGAATTTACGTCAATTTGGCAAATAAGCATTCAAAACATTGCGTACTTCGAGGAATGAAATGTTGTGCAGTCCCGACAATGACACCTTGCCGATCACTTAATTTGTAGCTTTAGCGCAGCCGCGCGTTTGTCGACAATGTCGCAAATTGACAACGTCAGACAATGCGTCACGATGGACACCGCCTGACATTCCCGCAATGCCCCACGCAGATGACAGCTTGGTCGAATATGCCCCGCTAGTGCGGAAGCTGGCCCTGCAATTGCTCGCCCGGCTACCCGCCAGCGTTGAGCTCGACGACTTGATACAGGCCGGCATGATCGGCCTGCTTGACGCCGTAAGGCGCTATCAGGAAACGGCAGACGCCCAATTCGAGACCTACGCCACGACCCGCATTCGTGGCGCGATGCTGGACGAACTCCGCGGCCAGGACTGGCTTCCGCGCAGCGTCCGTGCCAAGGCGCGCAAGATCGAACAAGCTATCCAGCAACTGGAACAGCGCTTGATGCGCGCGCCCAGCGAGGCGGAGATCGCCCATCAGCTGGAAATGCCGATCGGCGAATACCAGACGCTGCTGCACGACGCCCAGGGCGTGCAGATCGTGCACTACGAAGATTTCACGGTGGAGCCCGATTCGGCCTCCGGCCAATCGGACTGGACCGCGACGCTCAACCACGGATCCGCCGGCGGCAATCCGCTGGACGCATTGCTTGCGGGCGATTTCCGCCAGGCGCTGATCCACGCCATCGACTCCCTGCCCGACCGCGAAAAATTGTTGCTGTCGCTCTGTTACGAGCAAGGGCTCAACCTGAAGGAAATCGGCGCCATCATGAATGTCACCGAAGCGCGGGTGTGCCAGTTGCGCTCGCAGGCAACGGCCCGGATTCGCGCGAAGCTGAAAGACCAGGCTTGGCAGGAACTGCCCCAGGAAGGACAGATCGCGCAGATCATCTAGGCGGCATCGGCGGCCCTCTCTATATATAGAGACCGCCAGCCAACGCGAAAGCAGGAAACAAGAACGGGCGCCACGCGGCGCCCGTTTCTATTTCCCCCTCCCAAGGCGCAGCGAGATCCGCCAACAACGGTCTCGGCGGATACAACAATAAATACGACTTTCGCGAAATAGGGCTAAAGAATGATTTAGGACTGCCGTAATCCTTGCAACGGAGAGATTCCTAGACAAGAAGTCGACGAACTTTCCCGTTAACACCAGTGGGCGGCCTTGCTGCCCAGTTTGAAGAAGCCTTTCTCTCTTGGGAGCCTCACATGGCAGTCATCAATACCAATTACCTGTCGCTGGTTGCGCAGAACAACCTGAACAAGTCGCAATCGACCCTGGGCAGCGCCATCGAGCGCCTGTCGTCGGGCCTGCGCATCAACAGCGCCAAGGACGACGCCGCTGGCCAAGCCATCGCCAACCGCTTCACCGCCAACGTTAACGGCCTGACGCAAGCTGCCCGTAACGCCAACGACGGTATCTCGATCGCTCAAACGACCGAAGGCGCGTTGAACGAAGTCAACAACAACCTGCAACGTATCCGTCAACTGTCGGTTCAAGCCACCAACGGCACGAACTCGCAGACCGACCTGGATTCGATCCAAGCTGAAATCAGCCAGCGCCTGGGTGAAATCACCCGCGTGTCGGAACAGACCCAGTTCAACGGCGTCAAGGTTCTGGCCAAGGACAACACGCTGACGATCCAAGTCGGCGCCAACGACAACGAAACGATCACCATCAATCTGGAAAAGATTGATGCCAAGTCGCTGGGTCTGGAAAAGCTGAGCCTGAACGGCCCGCAAGGCACCGTGGCCGCCGCCGCTGCCAGCGACGTTGCTGCGTTCCTGAGCAACCCGAAGGCCACCAGCCTGGCCGCCTCGAGCGTGTCCGTGACCGGCGCCACCGACCTGGGCTCGACCGCCCCGACCTCGGCCAACGTGATGAAGGATAGCAAGGGCAACCTGTTCCTGGAAGTCACCGCCACGGCTGGCGCAACGCGTGCTGGCGTTACCACCGGCGAAAAGACCTACGTCGCTCTCAAGTCCTCCGACATCACCGTGGCTGCCAACGGCACCGCCACCGTCGCCGCTGGCAAGGACGCTTCGGCCTCCTCGTTCGCTGCAACGACCAACCCGCTGGCCGGCATCGACAAGGCCCTGTCGCAAGTCGACAGCCTGCGTAGCGATCTGGGCGCGATCCAGAACCGCTTCGAATCGACTGTTGCCAACCTGAACAACACGATCAACAACCTGTCCGCCGCTCGTTCGCGCATCGAAGATGCCGACTACGCTACGGAAGTGTCGAACATGACCAAGGCTCAGATCCTGCAACAGGCTGGTACCTCGGTTCTGGCTCAAGCCAACCAAGTGCCGCAAACGGTTCTGTCGCTGCTGCGTTAATTCCAGCGGACAGTCCTTCGGTAAGGTGCGGCGTGGCAGGTTCACGCCACACCTCACCGAATCCAGAAAAGCCAGCCTTCGGGCTGGTTTTTTTTATTCCCCGGCGGGCGGCCACGGTGTTGTCGGCGCGCCAACACACAAGCGCAAAAAAAGGGGCGGAAACATATCCGCCCCTTCCGTCGTCCACCCCGTCCTGCCGTCGGCCCTGGACTTCGCCCGCCTAAGCAACCCAGCTTATGGCAGCAACCCCAACGACCGCACCACTGCCGCTACGGCAACGGGATTGTCGTTGATCAGATCATGGCCGCCCGCCACGCGCTCGATGCGATGGCCCAACTCCTGTAATCGCGCCAGATCGTCCTCATCCAGGCAGCAGGGAACCGGCGGCATGTCCCGCGGCGGTTGCATCGGCACATTGCCGGTCAGGACCGTTACCGGTTGCGCGACGCCATCCAGTAATGGCCAGAAATCGCGTTCCACCACTGCGGTGGGCGTGACGCCGTAGATCTCCAAAGCAAAGCTGCGCAGGTAACGGTCATCAGGACGCGCGGAAATGACGCCGCGCAGGAACTCATGGTTATGCCACTGCTTGGCGGCACTAAATGGCGAGTCCAGCAGCACGACCTGCTTGCAGCGCTTCGTGCGCCGCGCGATCTCCAGCGCGACGCTTCCGCCAAACGACGCGCCTACGATGCCGAAATCCGCGGGTAGCGCGGCCAGCAACGCCGGCAACAGTTCATCCGCGAAGCCTTTGACGGACATCTCCTGTACCGCGGTGCTGGCGCCGAAACCTGGCAGATCAACGAACAACAGGTTAGCGTCCGGCAGATGCGGCTCAATGCCCTGCACGGTTTCGATGCTGCCGAGGGAGCCGTGCAGCACGACCCAGGTCGGGCGCCCTTCCCGCCAATGGGCGGCGCGGCGCATCCGGATGATTCCAGATCGGCCGGGCAGCGCTTCGAACGGCGCGGCCACCTGCGCGCGCAACCGGTCCAGCCATTGCCTATGCCCCTGCTCCAGGGCGTCCAGCGCGTCGGGCGTGCCCCGGGTAATATCGCGGGCATGGCGCTCGATCAGGTCCTTCGGCCAGTCCCACCAACGGATGCGCAACAGGCGTTCCGCGACGGTTTCGTCAAAGCGACGGCGGCGGAACTGCGCGGGATTTCCCGCCCAGATCTCGTAATCTCCGACGTCTCTCGACACCACGGAACCCGCGCCGATCACGGCACCCGTTCCGACTTTCACACCTGCCATGATCTTGGCGCCCGCACCGATCCAGACGTCGTGCCCGATTGTCACGCCGCCCCGGGTGGTCGAGTAGTCCGTGATTTCCCGCGTGGAGGCGAACAAAGTGCCGAAATGCGGCGCCGAGAACGGGTAGATCGTATAGGTATCCTGGCGATGGTACGCGCCCAGGATGATCTCGACCTGATGCCCGATCGTGCAGAAGTTGCCAATCGACAACCTGGCCGGTTCATGCGGCTGGTTGTGCGGAAATGTGGCCGGCACACCATAGGAATAGTCGCCGACGCTGTACAGGTCTGGATCGGACAGTCCCATGGCGGTAAACACCAGATTGCTCACGCCATGCTCGATCGACATGTTCAGGTGGAGGGTCGCTTGATGACCGGGACGCACCGCCAGGATTTGCCGGCAAATATGGGCGGCATCCGCGTTCCGGCCTTCCCCCCAGGCACGGCCGGCCAGCGCGAAGGCGTCGTCCAGGCTCATCGACTGGGCGGCCGCGGGTTTCGCCGGCTGTTTCTTGTTTGCTTTCAACGCAGTGACTCCAAATGAATCTTCAATAAGCATCGGCCGTGCGGTAGCGAATCACCGCTGCCGGGTTGCCGGCGATGACGGCATACGCCGGCCACTCGCCGCGCAATACCGTGCCGGCCGCGACCACGCATCCGCGCCGCAATATGCAGCCGTCCAGCAGCACGCAATTGGCGCCGATCCAGCAATCTTCTTCGATCAGGATTCCGCCCTTGCTGGGCATGAAGCGCTGCTCGATGATGGTGAGGTCGCTACGGCGATACTCGTGGTTCGTGGGCGCCAAGGTCGTGTTGGCGGCGATCAAGGTGCCGCGACCAATGCTCACGCCATGGCCCGAATAGATCACCACGCCGGAATTCAGATAGACCTGGTCGCCGATGTGCACGTCGCCATCGCCACCCGCAAATTTGATCTTCACGAAACTATCGATCGTCGCGTGGTCGCCCACCGTGACGTGATTGCCGCGCACCGATCGTTCGATGTCTGCCAAGGGGGAAATCTTGGCGAGGACAGATAGACGGTTCATGCTTAAGACTTCCTTAGATGCGCCAGCGTTCCAAAGAGAAACGCGGCCATCGCCGCGTGGGCGTCCCCGCCCTCTGCGGCGTCGTGCCGGGACGTGAACTGGTAATCAGGCGCCGGGGTTTCCACCGCCGAGCCGAATACGACCGGCACCTGGCGACCCAACGACTCGCTGGCGCAAGACGCAGCCAGATTCGCCAAGTCCCGAATCCGCCAGTCGGCGCCGGCCACGTGAAGCACGCCCGCACCAGGCTGGGTCAAGCGGCCTGCCAGCGTGTGCGCGAAATGCTGGGCGCTCAGGTAGTTGCGCACCGCCGTGCCCTGCCCATGCAGCACGATTCGCCCATGTTCCACCGCCTGGCGGCAGAAGTCGAAAGGCGCCAGCGTCCAGCGGTCAAAGCCTGCCCACTGCGCGGGCAGACCGAATAGATTGGCCGGCCGCAAGATATCTACGGACAGGCCTTGCGTCTGCGCCGCCAGCGTATACAGCTGCTCCGCCTGCCAATGCGTCAGCCCGTAGTCATTGCCCGGCGTCACCGCCGAGGCCTCATCCAGAATTCCTTCGGGCCGGCCAAACACATGAAACGTCGACACGTAGGCATGCCGCGCAATGCCCGCCCGCTCGCAGGCGTCCAGCAGCGCGCGCGTGCCGGCGACATTGACCACGTAGGCCAAGGCCGGATTCGTGCGGCAGGCGACTTCGTGCATCGCCGCCGCATGCACGCAGGCATGCAGGCCGTGCGGCAGCGTCAAGGCCGCCACGCCGGCAGGGTCGGACAAATCCAGCGTGATGTCATGGGTGGGCGCGCGGCCCGCAGTCAGGACCTCCACGCCCTGCGCGCGCAAACCCTCGGCAATCACGCCGCCCGCGTATCCGCTGGCTCCCGTGACAAGCACGCGCACCGTCATTGCGGCTCCGTATACGTGAAAGGCGTCGTGAAATCGTTCAACGCCGGCAAAGCCGCATCGCGCGGCGACATCAGCGGATCGCCGATGCCGGCTTCCCCCTCCCACCAGTCGATGCCCGCACTGGCGGGGTGCACTCCCGCATCCCGCTCGGGATCATGCACCGAGGTCGTGTAGTACAGAAGCGCGGTATGGTCGCGATGCGCGGCGAATCCGTGGGCCACTCCACGCGGCACATACACGGCTTGCGGGGTATCGCCATCCAGCGTCAATGACAACGACTGCATGAATGTGGGCGACCCGCGCCGCAGGTCCAAGAGGCCATCCCGGGCCCGGCCGGTCAAGCAGGTCACCAGTTTGGCGTGGTCCGACGGTGGCACCTGAAAGTGCATGCCGCGCAGCACGCCGCGGTGCGACACGGAGACATACGATTCGGCGTAGGCCGTCTCCAGCCCCAATCCTGCCAGCGTCGGCGCATGCAACAGCTTGCGGAACTCGCCGCGCGCATCGGGAAAGCGCGGCAGGGTCAGCAGATAGCAGCCCGGAATATCCAAGGCTTGGGCAAGCATGTCAGATCCCGACGCCGAAGAAGAGCTCGATCCGGCTGGCGGCGTAGTCCAGCATTTCCGGCGTCAGTGCCGGCTGCACGCCAATCCAGAACGTGTTCTGCATGATGATCTCGGTGTTGGTCAGTTCACCCGAGACGCGGTAGTGCTGGCCCACCATCGAGGGCTGACGCGTCAGGTTGCCGGCAAACAGCAAGCGCGTGCCTATCTTGTCCTGGTCCAGATACGTCAACAGGTCCACGCGCCGCACCTGAGCTTCGGGGCGAAGCGTAATCGGGAATCCGAACCAGGACGGGTCGGAGCCCGGCGTGGCTTCCGGCAAGATCAGGAATTCCTCGCAGGAGGCCAGCCGTTCCTTCAGGAAGCGGAAATTGGCCTTGCGCTGCGCCACGAATTCTTCGACCCGGTCCATCTGCGCCAGTCCGCAAGCGGCCTGCATATCGGTGATTTTCAGGTTGTACCCGATGTGCGAATACGTGTACTTGTGGTCATAGCCTTCCGGCAGGCTGCCCAGCTTTTGACAGAAGCGCTTGCCGCAGGTGTTGTCCTTGCCCGGTCCGCAATAGCAATCACGCCCCCAATCGCGGAACGACTCGGCGATCAGCTTCAAGTGCGGATCGTTCGTAAAGACCGCCCCACCCTCGCCCATGGTGATGTGGTGCGCGGGATAGAAGCTAAGCGTGCCGATGTCGCCAAACGTGCCGACCATGCGGCCGTTGTAGGTGGAACCCAACGCGTCGCAACAATCTTCGATCAGCCACAGCCCGTACTTCTTGCACAAGGCCGTGACCACGTCCAGGTTGTACGGGTTGCCCAGCGTGTGCGCCAGCATGATCGCTTTGGTGCGCGGGGTGATCGCGGCTTCCAGCAGACTGGCGTTCACGTTATAGGTGCCCAGTTCCACGTCGACGAACACCGGCACCGCGCCAAATTGCAGGATCGGATTGACCGTGGTGGGAAACCCGGCGGCCACGCCAATCACTTCGTCGCCGCGGCGGATCGCGCGTTCGCCCAGCTTGGGCGAGGTCAACGTCGAAAACGCCACCAGATTGGCCGACGATCCGGAATTGACAGTGATCAGGTGCTTGACGCCAAGATATTGGGCCAGGCGCTGCTCGAATGCCTCGTTGAACCGGCCCGTGGTCAGCCAGCCGTCCAACGACGCCTCGACCATGGCCTTCAATTCGGCCGCCCCGATCAGCTTGCCCGACGGCGGCACCACGGTCTTACCGGGCGCGAACGCCGCACGCTCACGTTCCTGGGCGTCGTGGTACTGGTCGACCAACTGGGCGATCTGCGCCCGGATTTCATTAGGATTCATGCTCTTTCTCTACAATCAGTTTTGCTTGCCGTGGACGGCGCACATCCGGTTCACAGGGGGCCGTAGGCATCGATTTGCGCCTCGCACAAAGCGCGCGCGTGCTGGTTTTCATGATGGGCGCGGTACCAGCCCATGGTTTCGGCGACAGACCGTTCCAAGCTCCAGCGCGATTGCACGCCCAGTACCGAGCGGGTGCGCGACGTATCCAATGCCAGCAAACCCGCCTCGTGCGGACCGCTTCCGACTTTGCCGTACGCGGCCTCGCCCCGGCCATAGGCCGCGCGCGCTAATTCAATCACGTCCCGCACCGTCGCCGCCTCGTGCGCTGGTGGCCCGAAATTGAACGGACCGGACAGTTCGGGTTGCGCCCATAATGTCTCTGTCAACCGAAGATAGCCCGCCAACGGCTCCAGCACATGCTGCCACGGCCGCACTGACACGGGGTTGCGGATGTCGAGTGTGCGGCCGTCCTGCCAGGCGCGGACGGCGTCGGGCAGCAAACGGTCTTCGGACCAATCGCCCCCGCCGATGACATTCCCGGCCCGCGCGGTCGCGACGGCCACGCCTTGTTCCCGCAGGAACGCGTCGCGATAACTGGCAGCCACCAACTCGGCGGCCGCCTTGCTGGCGCTGTAGGGGTCATGCCCGCCCAACGCATCGCTTTCGCGGTACGGATAGGGCCATTCCTCGTTGCGATAAACCTTGTCGGTCGTAATGCACAAGGCCACGCGCACGCCCGGCAAGCCGCGCAGTGCATCCAGCACGTGCGCCGTGCCCATCACGTTGGTGTCGAACGTTTGCAGCGGTTCGCGATAGCTGGCGCGCACCAGCGGCTGCGCCGCCAGATGCAACACGATCTCCGGCTGGAACGCCCGGATTCTGGCGGCCAGCGCGGGCGCTTGGCGGATATCCAGGATATGGCTGTCGACCACGGCGGCGATTCCCGCCGCCTCGAACAGGCTCGGTTGACCAGCGGGCGGCGCCAGCGACACGGCGCTGACCTCAGCGCCCAGGCGGTGCAGCCACAAGGCGAGCCAGCCGCCCTTGAATCCCGTGTGCCCCGTCAGGAAGACACGTTTCCCGCGCCAGAAGCCGGCTGCATCGGCGCTCACCAAACCCTCCACGGCGCCTTGTTCGTTTCCCACAGCGATTCCAGCATGCGCTTTTCACGCAGCGTATCCATCGGCTGCCAAAAGCCCATGTGCCGGAAGGCCATCAGATCGCCCTTGCGGGCCAGGGTCTCGAGCGGCTCCATTTCCCAGGAAATGTGATCCCCTTCGATCAGGGGAAGCACCGCCGGGGACAACACAAAGAAGCCACCGTTAATCAGGCCGCCGTCGCCGCGCGGCTTCTCGGTGAAACCCGCCACCAAGTCGTCTTCCATCTTCAGCGCGCCGTAGCGCCCCGGAGGCTGAACTGCGGTCACGGTCGCGGCGCGGCCATGCTTGCGGTGAAAGGCGATCAGCGCGGAAATGTCCACGTCCGCCACCCCGTCACCGTACGTGAAGCAGAAGGCTTCTTCGTCCTTGACGTAATCGGCCACGCGCTTCAAGCGGCCGCCGGTCATCGTGTCATCGCCGGTGTCCACCAGCGTGACCCGCCACGGCTCGGCATGGCGCTGATGCACTTCCATCTGGTTGTTCGCCATGTCGAAGGTCACGTCCGACATGTGCAGGAAGTAGTTGGCGAAATACTCCTTGATGACATAACCCTTGTAGCCGCAGCAGATCACGAAGTCATTGACGCCGTGTGCGGAATACATCTTCATGATGTGCCACAGGATGGGTTTGCCGCCGATTTCCACCATAGGCTTGGGCTTGACGTGCGTTTCTTCGGAAATGCGCGTGCCCAGGCCGCCCGCAAGAATGATTGCCTTCATGCTTGTTTCTCACACCAATTTTTGAACATGGCGCGAAAGGCCGTCTCGACCTTGCGCGCATAAGCGGGTTCGTCCATCAGGCTGCTTGCACGCATCTCGTCGCGCAGGCCGGCGCGGATACGCGCCAGCGCCGGGATATCGCTGGCCATGGCGACGACCTTGTCGACGTATTCGGCTTCGGTGGACGCGGCCCATTCGGGACGGCCCAGCCCGGTCAAGGTGGACGCACCGATGCGGCCGACGCCCACACCGCGAGCCAATGTAATGAAGGGAACGCCCATGTACAGGCTTTCGAACAACGTCGTGCCCGAGTTGTGCGGGAAGCAGTCCAGTGTGATGTCGGCGTTGCGCAACACGTCCCAGGGCGGTGAGTGGAAACCGATTTCCAGCTGCTTGGCATCCACGCCATGCAAGGCAAAACGCTGCACCAGATCTTCGCGCAGGCCCGCGGAGTAATAGCTGCGGCTGTCCACCACCAGTTTCGCCGTGGGTAGGCGCCGCAGAATTTCAGCCCAGACGCGCAGCACGTGATCGTTGAAACGGATCGCGCGCGATAGCGTCACCAAGCGGACATGCCCGTTGGCAAGCGCCGGCAACGGGCCAGGTTCGCCCATGCCGTCACGCGGCCGATAGGCGAAATTGCTGCCTTCCAGACGCCACGGCTGTTCAGCGAACAGATGGTCCGTGCCGGCAGGCGCCATGTCGGGGTCGCTCAATATGTAATCGATGGCCGACAGGCCGGTCGTGCAGCCGAATCCCAGCCAGGTCACCTGAACGGGCGCGGGTTTGCGATTGAAAACGCCCAAACGGTTGTTACCCGTGTGGCCGGCCAGGTCAATCAGGATGTCGATCTTGTCTGCCCGGATACGCCGCGTCAAGACCTCGTCGGACATGCCGTTGATGCGCGTCCAATGATCGGCATAGCCCTTGAACGTTTCGGTCACTTCATCCTCGATCTCAAGGAACGAGTAGGCATGGACCTCGAAGGCTGACCTGTCGTGATGCGCCATCAACGGTTCCAGAAAGAGCGTAACTGGATGGCTGCGGAAATCAGGCGACACGTAACCGATGCGCAACTTGCGCGCCGGATTGCGTTCATTGCGGTGGGGCAACCATTGTTTACGCGCCGGCTCGCCGTAGAACTTGTCGAATTTCCGATAGACCTCGAAAATTTGCTCGGGAGTACGGTCCGGGAAGTAGTTCAATGCGAAGAATCGGCTACCCCATACCTGAGGGCTGTCTGGAGCCAGCTCAAGCACTTTCTGGTACTGGCGTTCAGAGCCTTCGAAATCCCCCATGTCGGCAAGGACCACGCCATAGTTTCCGATGGTATCCAGCGCGACGGGATCCAATTCCAACGCGCGCTGGAAGTGGTAGACCGCTTCGTGAAGTCGGGAGGTCCGGTGGTAGATGTTCCCCAGCACGTTGTGCGCCGTGGCATAGCGCGGACTCAGCACGCGCGCCCGCAGGCAGCAGATCTCCGCATCCTCCAGCCTGTCCAGCGGCATCAGCGTCAATGCCAGCAGCGCAAAACGATGCGCCTGATGCGGATCCATCCTCAGGGCTTCCAGCACAGCCATCAGCGATTCGCGCAGTTCGCCCTTATTGCGCAAGAGCGTGCCCAACGCATCCCAAGCAACATCGCAGCGCGGCGCCTGCTTGATCAAGCGCTTGATGCGGGCTTCATCGTCCGCATGGGACTTGCCGACATACGCGGCCGCCCGCAACTCGATCGCTTCGTTCTGCTGAGCAGGCGTAACCCCTCGGAGCGTGCGAGGCTCAGGTCGCTTGCGCAAATCGCAGCGGGCCAGCGCCTGAATATAGGGCGCCCACAAATGAACGTGCCCCCTCCCCGCAATCAGGCCCGCATGCAGATAGTCTCGCCAGCAAGACGGTCCGAGCAGCAGCACCCCCTGCAACTTCAAATGCCGCAGCCGGATCGACAACGCCGATCCATCGTCAGGCTTGCGCTCGCTCTCGGCTTGGGCCTGCGAACTCTCTCCAGGCGCGGACGGTTGTTTCCCGTTGTCTTGGGCGGCGGCCCATTGCGCCAATGGCAACTGCTGACTCAAATGGGCGAGTAAACCGTAGTCGGTATCTGCCACCCCAGCCGCTTCATGCCACAAATTGAAGATGGGCACGGACATCCCTTGCTGGCCGGCCGCCAGGCCCGCCAGCAACTGGGGGACCACGCCAACCGTATTTTCAGCGACGGCGTCGTAGTAGGTCGGGTCCAAGGCATACCGGCCCAAACCGTGGCGCAGCAAATACTGAAGCGACGCCTGCACGGCCTCCAGGGCCGATTTACCTTCGGGCATCGAGGATGAATCCTGCACCAGCTCCACCAGGCGCGCGCCGGTGATGGATTCCGGCCATGCAGCACCCAAGGCGTCGGCGATCACCTGCAGCACGGCGTCATCCGTACTGAATACGAAGCCCGGAAATGTCTCGTAGTAGACGTTGGCCGCATCCCGCAGGCCAAATGAGCCACGCCGGAATCGACCCGCCCAGCGCAGATCCATCAGCCGCGACACCTCTGCCTGCGGCAGCAACTGCTCTTGGCGTTCTTGATGCACCAGCAAGCTGCGACGGTGTTGTCGGCCTGCCGAAAAGTCCAAGTTCTGCTGGCGCAGCGCGCGCGGCTTGCCCAAACCCAGCAGGCCATGCGCCAGGGCGACACTGCCCCCGTAGGTATCCGCCATCTCGATCTGCGGCTGGGCGTCGCCCGCGCAAACCATGGCGAACGCCGCCGCCTGTTCGGAAAATTCCACGAAATAATAGGGCTGACGCGTCACGCCGAATAGGCCCGCATCCAAATCCAACTTGCTTTGCTCGGCGGCCTGATTGAACGCAGCTGCCATCGGATTATCCGACGCAATCCCGTTGGTAAACAGCGTCAGCGCGGTACGCGCGGCATCCTGCTGGTCTTCGACCGTCTCGGCGCCATGGCTATACAACATCATCGCGTCGCGCACCGCCTCGGCCGCGCGAGCGCCCGGGTAGGTGTCGTAATTGATATAGGCGACGCCTTCAAATGCCAGATTCAGACGGCAGATGCGAAGGATTTCAGCGGCCTGGTCTCGGTCAAGCAGGCTGAAAACATCATGGGCGATGATGTAGTCGAACTCACCAAGCTCCGGGGTGACGGCCGCATATTCCGCCGCGGCGAATTCCACGTTCGCCAGGCCCAGCGCCGTAGCATGCTGTCGCGCTTGTTCAATCTGCAACAAATCAGGGTCAATCCCCAGTATTTTGGCGCCCGGATAGGCCGCGGCAAACGGGAACGCGTTAGCCCCTGCTCGGCAACCCAAGACCAGCACACGCGCCTCGTCCAGCGGCACGCTGGTCAAGCCGTACAGATGCGCTGTGGCCCGCAGGTGACCCGGCGAACTCAGGAAATTGATGGCGTGATCGGCCAAAGCGGGAGAAGCCGCAACGTCGCGGCCTCCATCGGGTAAGGACTCAGGCGCGTTCAAGAGAAACTCCGCATCGGGCATGTACCAGTGGTAATTGTTGGCGAGAATATCAGCGCTGATGCCAGCGGAATCGAGCGAAAAGCGCGGGTTTTTACCGGCTCTTGCACCCTATTCGTGCAACCGGGAATGCGGATTCCCTTCCAAGACAATTTGAAGCCAGCTTTTTGCCGCCTTATCGGATTTTTGGGGCGTGCGCGATCCCGGCATAATTGCGGCCGCAGCTTTGTATCTAATTTTTTCACGCCATGACCGCCACGCCCCCAGATCCACTCGCTACCCAGCACGACGGCACCCCGGATCCAGACTCTCAGGCGCCGGTGGACGCGCAGACGTTGCGTCTGCGAGAAGAGAACCGCGCGTTGCGCGAATTGCTGGCCGCCCAAGTGCAGGCTGCTCTGCCTGCGCCCGAGCCCGGCTGTCTACGCCGGATTGGCTGGTGGCTGATCTCCGCCCCGGGCGCCGCACTGGTCGGCTGGCGTGCCCTGTTGGGCCGAGACGACGCCGCGCCCATGACCGGCCGACGCATGGGGTCCGCCACCCTGACCGTGCTCTATACCCTGGCAATCTACGGTGCGCTGGTGCTGCTGGTCGTGTATTGGAACGCACCCAACAACGGGATCACCGGTGCCACGTCGGCCAGCCCTGTACGCGTGCCGCTCTTGCCCCTGCCGCCGCTTGTGCCCGAAGACGCCCCGTCTGACTGGGAGAACGATGCCGCGGGTAGGGCCTCACCCGATGCCTCGACGGATGCCTCACCCTCCGCTAAGCCCGAACCAGCATCGGAAACGGAATCCACCTCGACGGCGGACCCGGAACGCGCCACGGCCCCGACGGCGCCCGGGGCCGGCGCAACACCCACTGCCCACTCCGAAGCATCGCCGCCGCGCCCGCACGTCGCCGCAGACCCTTCGCCCGCCGCCGGTGGCCCGCAATCGACGCTGCGTATCACCGAAATCCCCGCCCAGAATCCGATGGCCTGGGTGGATGCGTTGAGGGGCGAATTAGCTCGCTGCGCCCAGCTGGGATTTTTCGAACGGCCGGATTGTGCCTGGGCAGCTCGCAAGCAGTTCTGCGAACCGAATCATGGCTGGGGCACGGTCAAGGAATGCCCGACGCAGCCATGATCCGTCTGGCCACTTGTCACAGGATGGCCACGCAAACCTGTGACAATGCTTTGCACCACGCGAGGATTCCGCGCAATAATGCGTGAACATTGGGCCTGGCCCGACCTCTTTTTAGATTAGGACACCGCGACTCATGGACTCCGTCAACAACACCGTCAATACCGCCCTCGCCCTGAAAGACGCGAACGTCGTGCAGGAAGTGCAGGCACGGCTATTGAAGAAGGTCTTGAATTCGCAAGCCGACACCATCGCGACGCTGATGCAGTCGGTGGCGCCGACGGCCATCGACAGCACGCTGGGCTCGCGCATCAACACGCAGGCCTGACCTGCCAGCCTGGCGCGCCAACGCTGGCCTACGACCCGCACAAAAAAAGCGCCGGTCCCTAGAATAGGGCCGGCGCTTTTGCTTTTACGCGCGGACGGCAATGCCGCCGCGACGTAATTACTTCTTCTTCATCGGCGGCAAGTCGGTGCAGACGCCTTCGGCCACTTCGGCCGCCATGCCCACCGATTCACCCAGCGTGGGGTGCGGGTGGATGGTCTTGGCGATGTCGACGACGTCGGCGCCCATTTCCACGGCCAGGGCCAGTTCGCTGATCAGGTCGCCAGCGTGGGTACCCACGATGCTGCCACCCAGGATGCGATGCGTTTCCGCGTCGAAAATCAGCTTGGTGAAACCCTCGTCGCGGCCATTGGCGATGGCGCGGCCGGAAGCCGCCCACGGGAACACGCCCTTCTCGATCTTGATGCCTTGCTTCTTGGCTTCGTCTTCGGTCAGGCCGACCCATGCCACTTCCGGATCGGTGTAGGCCACCGACGGGATGACGCGCGCGTCGAAGAACGACTTCTGGCCGGCCGCGGCTTCCGCCGCCACGTGGCCTTCATGCACCGCCTTGTGCGCCAGCATCGGCTGGCCGACGATGTCGCCAATGGCGTAGATGTGCGGCACGTTGGTGCGCATCTGGCGATCGACCTCGATGAATCCGCGGTCGGTCACGGCGATACCCGCGCGGTCGGCGCCGATCTTCTTGCCGTTCGGGCTGCGGCCAACGGCCTGCAGAACCAGGTCGTACCGCTGCGGCTCTTTGGGTGCGCCCTCGCCTTCGAAGGTGACGTAGATGCCGTCCTTCTTGGCTTCCGCGCCCACGGTCTTGGTCTTCAACATGATGTTGTCGAAGCGGTAGGCGTTCTTCTTCTGCCATACCTTGACCAGATCGCGGTCGGCGCCCTGCATCAGGCCGTCCAGCATTTCCACGACGTCCAGGCGGGCGCCCAGCGTCGAGTACACCGTGCCCATTTCCAGGCCGATGATGCCACCGCCGATGATCAGCATCTTCTTGGGCACTTCACGCAGCAGCAAGGCGCCGGTGGAGTCGACGACGCGGTCGTCGGCGGGCATGAACGGCAGCTTTACCGACTGGCTGCCGGCGGCGATGATGGCCTGCTTGAAGCGCAGCGTCTGGCTCTTGCCGTCGGCCGCCTTCACGGTCAGGTGATTGGCATCGGCGAATTCGCCCACGCCGTGCACCACGGTGACCTTGCGCGCCTTCGCCATGCCGGCCAGACCGCCGGTCAGCTTGGCAACCACGCTGTCCTTGTAGCCGCGCAGCTTGTCCAGGTCGATCTTGGGTTCGCCGAAGCTGATGCCATGGGCAGCCAGCTCGCGGGCTTCGTCAATGACCGCGGCGTTGTGCAGCAACGCCTTGGACGGAATGCAGCCCACGTTCAGGCAGACGCCGCCCAGCGTTTCGTAGCGTTCGACCAGCACCACGGACAGGCCGAGGTCGGCAGCGCGGAAGGCGGCGGAGTAGCCGCCAGGGCCCGCGCCCAGCACCAGCATGTCGTATTCACCGTCGGCCGAACCCTTGAAGGTGGCGGCAGCGGGTGCAGCGGCCTTGGCGGCCGGCGCCGGTGCGGCAGCGGCTTGCTTGGGGGCCTCGGCAGCCTTGGGCGCTTCCTTGGCGGGCGCCGCGGCAGATTCGCCGCCCGCTTCCACTTCCAGCACGACCGCGCCCTCAGCGACCTTGTCGCCGACCTTCACCGCGATGGACTTCACCACGCCGCCTTGCGACGCGGGGATCTCCATCGAGGCCTTGTCGGATTCGACCGTGATCAGGCTTTGTTCGGCCTTGATCGTGTCGCCCACGGCGACCAGCACTTCGATGACTTCCACTTCCTTGAAGTCACCGATGTCCGGCACTTTGATTTGAACGGTATTGCTCATAGGGCTCCCCGTTTACAGCGCGATGCGGCGGAAATCGGCCAGCAAGGCGCCCAGATAGGCGTTGAAGCGGGCAGCGGAGGCGCCGTCGATGACGCGATGGTCGTACGACAGCGACAGCGGCACGATCAGGCGCGGCACGAACTGCTTGCCGTCCCAGACGGGCTTGTGCGACGAACGCGACACGCCCAGGATGGCCACTTCAGGCGCGTTGATGATCGGCGTGAACGAGGTGCCGCCGATGCCGCCCAAGGACGAGATCGAGAAGCAGCCGCCCTGCATTTCAGCAGGCGAGATCTTGCCGTCGCGGGCCTTCTTGGACAGTTCGGTCATTTCCTGCGCGATCTGCAGGATGCCCTTCTTATCGGCATCGCGGATCACCGGCACCACCAGCCCGTTGGGCGTATCGGCAGCGAAACCGATGTGGTAGTACTGCTTGAGCACCAGGTTGTCGCCATCCAGCGAGGCGTTGAACTCGGGGAATTTCTTCAGGGCCGCAACCACGGCCTTGATCAGGAAGGCCAGCATCGTGACCTTCACGCCCGACTTCTCGTTTTCCTTGTTCAGCGTGACGCGCAGCGCTTCCAAGTCGGTGATGTCCGCTTCGTCGTTGTTGGTGACGTGCGGGATCATGACCCAGTTGCGGTGCAGGTTCGCGCCGGAAATCTTCTTGATACGCGACAACGGCTTGGCTTCGATCGGGCCGAACTTGGTGAAGTCGACCTTCGGCCACGGCAGCAGGCCAAGGGCCGCGCCATCGCCCGAACCGCTTGCGGCGGCAACCGGACCGGCGGCCAGCGCCTGCTTGACGAAACCGCGCACGTCTTCAGCGGTGATGCGTTCCTTCGGACCCGAACCCTTGACCTTGCTCAGGTTCACGCCCAGTTCGCGGGCGAACTTGCGCACCGACGGCGAAGCGTGCGGCAGTTGGCCGGGCTTCAGGTTGGGATCTTCCAGCGCGGCGGCGGGCGCCGGGCGCGACGCCGGCGCAGCAGCAGCCGGGGCCTCGGCCTTGGCTTCTGCCTTGGCCGCCGGCGCGGCAGCCGCAGCTTCGGTCTTGGCGGCCGGAGCCGCCGCGGCGGCAGCGCCTTCCACCACGACCACGACCGAGCCCTTGGCGACCTTGTCGCCGACCTTGACCTTCACTTCCTTGACCACGCCGCCTTGCGAAGACGGGATCTCCATCGAGGCCTTGTCAGACTCGACGGTGATCAGGCTTTGCTCGGCCTTGATCGTGTCGCCGACCGCGACCATGATTTCGATGACTTCCACTTCCTTGAAGTCGCCGATGTCAGGCACTTCGATCTCGATCGGGCCGCTGGCGGCAGCCGGCGCGGCGGCTTCGGCACGGGCGGCGGGCGCGGCAGCGGCGGCTTGCTTCGGCGCTTCCTTGGCCTCGGCCTTGGGCGCTTCCTTGGCATCCGCCTTGGGTGCCTCGGCAGCGGCGTCAGCCGCTTCCACTTCCAGCACGACCGCGCCTTCGGCGACCTTGTCGCCGACCTTGACGGTGATGGACTTCACCACGCCGCCTTGCGACGCGGGGATCTCCATCGAGGCCTTGTCGGATTCGACGGTGATCAGGCTCTGTTCGGCCTTGATCGTGTCGCCCACCGCCACCAGCACTTCAATGACTTCCACTTCCTTGAAGTCGCCGATGTCGGGAACCTTGATTTGCACGATGTTGCTCATGTCTCTTTACCCTCAGGCGTATTGCGGGTTGGCTTTGTTCGGATTGATGCCGTACTTCTTGATGGCTTCAGCCACCTTGGCAACCGGCACCTTGCCCTCGTCGGCCAACGCGCGCAGCGCGGCGACGACGACGAAGTGGCGGTCCACTTCGAAGTGCTCGCGCAGCTTCGAGCGGAAATCCGAGCGACCGAAACCATCGGTGCCCAGCACCTTGTATTCGCGGCCCTTGGGCACGAACGGACGGATCTGGTCGGCGAAGAGCTTCATGTAGTCGGTCGACGCGATGATCGGGCCTTCCGTCTTGGCCAGCTGTTCCGTGACGTAAGCGACTTGCGGCTTCTTCTCGTCGGGGTGCAGCATGTTGTGGCGTTCGGCGTCCAGGCCGTTGCGGCGCAGTTCGGTGAAGCTGGTGACGCTCCACAGATCCGAGGCCACGCCCCAGTCGGCTTCCAGCAGCTCTTGCGCAGCCATGACTTCGCGCAGGATGGTGCCCGAACCCATCAGTTGCACGCGGTTCTTGCCTTTGCCGTGCGACTTCAGCTTGTACATGCCCTTGATGATGCCTTCCTCGTCGCCCTGGGTCAGACCGGGCTGCGGGTAGTTTTCGTTCATCACCGTCAGGTAGTAATAGACGTTTTCCTGGTCTTCCACCATGCGCTTCAAGCCATGCTGGATGATCACGGCCAACTCATGGCCGAACGTCGGGTCGTAGGACACGCAATTCGGGATGGTGGACGCCAGGATGTGGCTATGGCCATCTTCGTGCTGCAGGCCTTCGCCGTTCAACGTCGTGCGGCCGGCGGTGCCGCCCAGGAGGAAGCCGCGCGCCTGCATGTCGCCCGCTGCCCAAGCCAGGTCGCCGATGCGCTGGAACCCGAACATCGAGTAGTAGATGAAGAACGGGATCATGATGCGGTTGTTCGAGGAGTACGACGTGGCCGCCGCAATCCACGAGCTCATCGCGCCCGCTTCGTTGATGCCTTCCTGCAGAAGCTGGCCGTCGGCCGCTTCCTTGTAGTACATCACCTGGTCCTTATCGACCGGGGTGTACTTCTGGCCTTCCGGCGCGTAGATACCGATCTGGCGGAACAGGCCTTCCATGCCGAACGTGCGCGATTCGTCGGCCAGGATCGGCACGACGCGCGGGCCCAGTTCCTTGTCGCGCAGCACCTGGTTCAGGATGCGCACAAAGGCTTGGGTGGTCGAGATCTCGCGGCCTTCGGCGGTGGGCTCGAGCACGGCCTTGAAGGCATCCAGCGCGGGCGCCTTGAGTTGCTCGTCAGCCTTGGCGCGACGGCGCGGCAGGTAGCCGCCCAGCTCGGCGCGGCGCTCGTGCAGGTACTTCATTTCCGGCGAATCTTCGGCCGGTTTGAAGTACGGCAGGTCGGCCAGCTGGTCGTCGGGGATCGGGATGCCGAAACGGTCGCGGAATTCGCGGATCGATTCCAGTTCCAGCTTCTTTTGCTGGTGAGTCGGGTTCTTGGCCTGGCCCACGTGGCCCATGCCGTAACCCTTGATGGTCTTGGCCAGGATAACGGTGGGTTGACCGGTGTGGCTGGTCGCGGCGTCGAACGCGGCGTACACCTTGTGGGGGTCATGGCCGCCACGGTTCAGGCGCCAGATGTCCTCGTCGCTCATGCGCGACACGGCTTCCAGCAGCTTCGGGTGCTTGCCGAAGAAGTGTTCGCGGACGAACTTGCCGTCGTTGGCCTTGTACGCCTGGTACTCGCCGTCCACGGTGTCTTCCATGATCTTGCGCAGGATGCCTTCCTTGTCGTGCGCAAGCAGCGGATCCCAATAGCCGCCCCAGATCAGCTTGATCACGTTCCAGCCCGAACCGCGGAAGTCGCCTTCCAGTTCCTGGATGATCTTGCCGTTGCCGCGCACCGGACCGTCCAGGCGCTGCAGGTTGCAGTTCACCACGAAGATCAGGTTGTCGAGCTTTTCACGGGCCGCCAGGGCGATGGCGCCCAGCGATTCGGGTTCGTCCATTTCGCCGTCGCCGCAGAACACCCAGACCTTGCGGTTGCTGGTGTCGGCGATGCCGCGGGCGTGCAGGTACTTCAGGAAGCGGGCCTGGTAAATGGCCATCAGCGGGCCCAGGCCCATCGACACCGTCGGGAACTGCCAGAAATCCGGCATCAGCTTCGGGTGGGGATAGGACGACAGGCCCTTGCCGTCCACTTCCTGGCGGAAGTGGTTCAGCTGGTCTTCGGTCAGGCGGCCTTCAAGGTAGGCGCGGCCGTACATGCCGGGCGAGGTGTGGCCCTGGAAGTAGACCAGGTCGCCGCCGTGGTTTTCGTCTTCAGCGTGCCAGAAATGGTTCTGGCCGCAGCCGATCATGGTGGCCAGCGAGGCGAACGACGCGATGTGGCCGCCCAGGTCGCCACCGTCCGGCGGATTGTGCTTGTTGGCCTTGACGACCATGGCCATGGCGTTCCAGCGCACGTACGAACGAATGCGCGATTCCAGCTCCAGGTTGCCCGGATGCGCGGGCTCCAGGCCCGGGGGAATCGTGTTGACGTAAGCGGTATTCGGCGAGAACGGGATGTGGGCGCCGGAGCGACGGGCTTCGTCGATCAGGCGTTCCAGCAGGTAGTGCGCGCGCTGCGGCCCTTCGCGATCAAGGACTGCCGCCAGGGCTTCGAGCCACTCCTGGGTTTCAAGGGTGTCTTCGTCGTTGGCAGCCTGCGGGGCGCCAGCCTGGGCGAAAGAGGACATCGTGTGTCTCCTGTTGGGGTTCGTTCGTGACCACACCCGCTTATCTACTGGCGGACTCTGCATGGTAGCCGGGATCATCCGGGCTACCATGTCAGGCATGGGTCGGGGTGTTTTTCTAGAGACCTGCTTTGGGTCGGTTCCCTATCAGCCGGCATTCTAAGAAAGAAGATTAACCGCTCGCAAGGAAAATTTCATGTTGCGGTACGGCATTTCATAATGCGAAATGTTGACCGCAAGCTGAATGTATCCTGACTGCAAGCCGATTTTCGCGCCCAGGCCGCGCCAAGGCAAAATATGCCCGCCCGGGGCAGCAAAAGCGCGCAGCGAGCGCCATGTGAGGGTAATTTTTATGCCTTACGCCAAAAGCCGGGGTTGATTCCCGGCAATTCCATGCCAACCCGCACTAAAATGCGCGGTCTATCTGGCCCGAATTCCATGTCCAGCGCGCCCAAGTCCAATATACCTACGCCGTTCCACGATCACGCCCGCACCCGCCGCCGCGGCGTGTATTGGGTCACGCCTGCCATGGTGCTGATCCTGTACATCTGTGTGATGGGGGTGTTCTTCTGGCTGCAACGCATCCATGACGATAGCGTCATGTTTGTGACGATCGACCAGGAAATGCGTCAGCAACGCCTGATCTGGGTGGTGCTGGCCCTGTCCTGCGTGATCGTAATCAGCCTGCTGATGCTGTGGCGCTATACCCGCTTCCGCTCCTCCGCAGAGGCCGCGCTGATCGCCGAAACGGGCTTTCGCCGCGCCATGGAGAACTCCATGTCCACCGGCATGCGCGTGCTCGACATGGAAGGCCGCATCGCCTATGTGAACCCGGCGTTCTGCCGCATGATCGGCTGGAACGAGGCCGACCTGATCGGCCGCAGCCCGCCCTTCCCCTACTGGGTGCCCGGCCGTCACGAACAGCACCAGCACACCCTGGACGTGCTGATGTCGGGCAAGACGCCCAGCAGCGGCCTGGAGGTCGAAGCGCAGCGCCGCGATGGTTCGCGCTTCACCGCCCGCATGTATGTGTCCCCGCTGCTGGACCCCAACGGCAACCAGATCGGCTGGATGACGTCCATGACGGACATCACCGAACCCAAGCGCATCCGCGAGGCGCTCACCGCCGCGCACGAGCGCTTCATGACGGTGCTGGAAGGCCTGGACGACGCCATTTCGGTGACGGCCGACACCCATGACGGCCTGGAACTGCTGTTCGCCAACCGCACCTACCGCCGCGTGTTCGGCGCGCAGACGGGCGGCCACGACGAATTGCTGGCCGGCCGCCGCGGCCGCTTCACCGACGAATCGGTGGAAGTGTTCGCGCCCTCCGTGCAGCGCTGGTTTGAAGTGCACCACCGCATGCTGGCCTGGACCGACGGCCGCCGCGTGCGCATGCAGGTTGCGCGCGACATCACCGAGCGCCGCGGCCACGAAGAGGCGTCCCGCGTGCAGCAAGAAAAGATCCAGCTGACCAGCCGCCTGACGACGATGGGCGAAATGGCCTCGTCGCTGGCGCACGAATTGAACCAGCCGCTGACCGCCATCGCGAACTACAGCATGGGCGCCGTCGCCCTGGTCAAGGCAGGCCACACCAGCCCCAACATGCTGCTGCCGGCGCTGGAAAAAGCCGCCTCCCAGGCCGAGCGCGCCGGCAAGATCATCAGCCGCATCCGCGAATTCGTGAAGCGCAGCGAACCGCGCCGCCAGCGCGTGGCCATCGGCCGCATTGTCGACAATGCCATCGGTTTTGCCGAAATCGACGCCCGCAAGCGCCGCATCCGCATCGACAGCTTCGTGCCCTCGAACGCCCCGGACGTGCTGGCCGACCCGATCCTGATCGAGCAGGTGCTGCTGAACCTGCTGAAGAACGGGCTGGAAGCCATGGAAAAGAGCGAGTCCGACGAGCTCAAGGTGGCGGTCATCCTGCACGATCAGCACATCGAAGTCGCCGTGGTGGACCGCGGCCATGGCCTGGCCGAGCCCGAGCGCCTGTTCGAACCTTTCTTCAGCACCAAATCCCAGGGCCTGGGCATGGGGCTGAATATCTGCCGTACCATTATCGAATCGCACCACGGCCGCCTGTGGGCGGACCCCAACCCCGCCGGCGGTACTATTTTCCGCTTTACCCTGCCCTGCGCTGCGTCCCAGACGCAGGCCCAGAATGATCAGTCCGAGGAGTTGCACGCATGAACACGCCCCACCTGTCGAGCACGGTATTTATTGTTGACGACGACGAAGCGGTCCGCGATTCGTTGCGCTGGCTGCTGGAAGCCAATGGCTACCGCGTTCGCGCCTATGCCAGCGGCGAATCCTTCCTTGAAGACTACGACGCCAGCCAGATCGGCGTGCTGATCGCCGACGTGCGCATGCCGGGCATGAGCGGCCTGGAACTCCAGGAACAACTGATCGCCCGCAACGCGCCGCTGCCCATCGTGTTCATCACCGGCCACGGCGACGTGCCCATGGCCGTGTCCACGATGAAGAAAGGCGCGGTCGACTTCCTGGAAAAGCCCTTCAACGAGTCCGACCTGCGCGAGATCGTCGCGCGCATGCTGGAACAGGCCACGCAACGCGTCAGCAAGCATCAGGCCCAGAAGGATCACGAAGCCATGCTGGCGCGCCTGACCGCGCGCGAGCAGCAGGTGCTGGAGCGCATCGTCGCCGGCCGCTTGAACAAGCAGATCGCCGACGACCTGGGCATCAGCATCAAGACCGTCGAGGCGCATCGCGCCAACATTATGGAAAAACTGGAAGTGACTACCGTTGCTGATTTGATGAAAGTGGCCTTGGCCAAACCCGAGGCCCACGCATGACCGCTAGGATTATCGATGGCGCAGCACTGTCGCTGCGCATTCGCGAAGAAGTCGCCCAGCGCGTCGCCGCCCTGGCCGCCAAGGGCACCCGCCCCGGCCTGGCCGTGGTGCTGGTGGGTGCGGACCCCGCGTCCCAGGTGTACGTGCGCAACAAGGTTGCCGCCTGCGAGAAGGCCGGCCTGCATTCCGTCAAGGAACAGTACCCCGCCGAGATGACCGAGGCCGAACTGCTGGCCCGCATCGCCGTCCTGAACCAGGACCCGACGATCCACGGCATCCTGGTGCAATTGCCCCTGCCCAAGCACATGGATTCGCACAAGGTCATCGAAGCCATCGCGGCCGAGAAGGACGTGGACGGGTTCCATATCAGCAACGCCGGCCTGCTCATGACCGGCCAGCCGCTGTTCCGCCCCTGCACGCCGTACGGCGTGATGAAGATGCTGGAATCGGAAGGCGTGACGCTGCGCGGCGCTGAAGCCGTGATCGTCGGCGCCAGCAACATCGTCGGCAAGCCGATGGCCATGCTGCTGTTGCAAGCCGGCGCCACCATCACGATCTGCAATTCCAAGACGCGCGACCTGGCGGCCCAGACCCGCCGCGCCGACGTCCTGGTGGTTGCCACGGGCAAGCCCGGCATGATCGACGGCTCCATGATCAAGCCCGGCGCGGTCGTCATCGACGTGGGCATCAACCGCGGTGACGACGGCAAGCTGTGCGGCGACGTGGACTTTGCTTCCGCCCGCGAAGTGGCCGGCGCCATCACCCCCGTCCCCGGCGGCGTGGGCCCCATGACCATCGCCATGCTGCTGGTCAATACGGTTGAAGCCGCGGAACGGGCTGCCGCCTGATCCCCGCCGGGCAGTCCGGGCGGCTCCCGCCCGGACGCGCCCCTGCCGCCCCCTTGGGGCGCCCTTGCGCCCTTGCATTCGGGCGGATCGCCCCTACCTGATCCCTATGACCTCCGTCGGCGCCCGGGTGCATACCCCGCGCGCCGCCCGCTATTGCTCACGCCGGTAACACCATGACCCAGAATCCCCTGCTCGCTCCCGTCTCCGATCTGGTCGACTATGCGGCCGTCAAGCCCGGGCATATCGTGCCCGCCATCGAGGAATTGCTGGGCATCGCCCGCCAGGCCGTCGACCACGCCGCTGATGCCGCGCTGGCGCCCACCTGGGAAGCCGTGGTGGAACCGCTGGACACCGCCTCCGAGCGCCTGTGGCGCGCCTGGTCGGTGGCGGGCCACCTGAACGCCGTCGTCAACACGCCAGAGCTGCGCGAAGCCTATAACGCCGCCCTGCCGCTGATCACCGAGTTCTCGACCTGGGTCGGCCTGCACGAAGGCCTGTACCAGCAATACCAGCGCCTGGCCGCGGCCCCCGATTTCGCGTCGTGGTCGCCGGTGCGCCGCCGCATCGTCGAGATGGCGCTGCGCGACTTCCGCTTGAGCGGCGTCGAACTGCAGGGCGCCGACCGCGAGCGCTACGCCCAGATCTCCGACCGCGAAGCGCAAGCCTCGCAGAAGTTCTCGGAAAACGTGCTGGATTCCATCGACGCCTGGTCGCTGCTGGTCGAAGACGAAGCCCGTCTGGCCGGCATCCCGGCCGATGTCCTGTCCGCGGCCCGCGCCGCCGCCGAGGAAGACGGCAAGCCGGGCTGGAAGCTGACGCTGAAGATGCCGTGCTACCTGCCCGTCATGCAGTACGCGCAAGACCGCTCGCTACGTGAAGCGCTGTACCGCGGCTACGGCACCGTGGCGTCCGAACACGGCGACGGCCAGTTCGACAATTCTCCGCTGATAGAAGAACTGCTGTCGCTGCGCGCCGAGGAATCCGGCCTGCTGGGCCTGGGCACTTTCGCCGCGCTGCGCCTGCAGACCCGCATGGCCCGCGACGCCCGCGAAGTGACCGTCTTCCTGCGCGACCTGGCCGCCCGCGCCAAGCCTTACGCCCAACGCGACCTGGCCGAACTGACCGCCTACGCCACCGGCGAACTGGGCCTGGACGGGCTGCAGCCCTGGGACGTAGCCTTCGCCTCGGAGCGCCTGCGCGAATCGCGCTACGCCTATTCCGAAGACGAGGTGAAGCAGTACTTCACCGAGCCGCGCGTGCTGGCAGGCCTGTATGAAGTCATCGAAAAACTGTTCGACGTGCGCCTGACGGAAACGCCGGTGTCCACCTGGCACAGCGATGCCCGCGGCGTGCGCGTGGAGAGCCCCACGGGCGACCTGATCGGCTACCTGTACCTGGACCTGTATGCGCGCTCCGGCAAGCAAAGCGGCGCCTGGGTCGACAGCGAGCGCACGCGCCGCGTCGTGGCTGGCCGCGTGCAGACGCCGGTGGTCTACCTGACCTGCAATTTCTCGCGCCCCAATGGCGACCGCGCCGCCGTGCTGACGCATGACGACGTCATCACCCTGTTCCACGAAACCGGCCACGCCTTGCACGCACTGCTGTCCGAAGTGGACGAACCGGGCGCCGCGGCGTTCGCCAGCGTGGAATGGGACGCCATCGAACTGCCGTCGCAGTTCATGGAGAACTTCTGCTGGGAATGGGCGGTAGTGCAAAAGCTGTCGGCCCATGTGGACACGGGCGAAGCGCTGCCGCGCGCGCTCTACGACCGCCTGGTGGCTGCCCGCAACTACCAGAGCGGCATGCAGACCGTGCGCCAGATCGAGTTCGCCTTGTTCGACATGCTGATGCACGACCGCGCGAAGGGCGCCACCATCGCCGAAGTGCTGGCGCTGCTGCAAGAAGTGCGCCAGGAAGTGGCGGTGCTGTTCCCGCCGGCATGGCATCGCTTGCCGCACGCCTTCTCGCACCTGTTCGCAGGCGGCTACGGCGCGGGCTACTACAGCTACAAGTGGGCGGAAGTATTGTCCGCCGACGCGTACGAAGCCTTCGAGGAAGCGGCAGCCAAGCAGGCCGGCAACGCCCTGGGCACGCTGGATCCGGAAACCGGCGCGCGCTTCCGCCGCGAAGTGCTGGCCGTGGGCGGCTCGCGTCCGGCAGCAGAATCGTTTGCGGCCTTCCGCGGCCGCGCGCCGCGCATCGACGCCCTGCTGCGCCATAGCGGCATGAGCGGCAACTAAAGCCCGCGTCTTTCCCTGAAACGGCCCGCCGCGTGCGGGCCGTTATTTTTCGTCCGCCGGCTTGCGCGCCGATACGACCAGCCAGCGTCCGTGCACCGACTGCCTGGACGCCGCCTGCTTCCAGAAATCGCGGATTTCCTCGGTTTCCGCGCGCTTGATCCGCTGCCGGTAGTACAACTGCGACGGCACGGCGAGCAAGTGCTCGATCCTCCGCTTGGGCTTGACCTCGTCGACCTCGTGCAGCGTGATGTCCACGAAACCATAGTGCGACAGCAGCAGATGCAGCTGCGGAAAGCTCCAAGGGAAATACGTGATGTAGTCCGCACCGCGCTGGCGGCCCACCATGGGGCGGAAGCCCGAATGGAACCCGCGTATCAGGAACTGAAAGCGCGAGCGCAGATTCCAGGTGTTCGGCGTGGTGAGGATCAACGTGCCGCCAGGACGCAGCGCACGGTGCAGGCTCTGGACCAGCACGCCCGGATTGGTCAGCAGGTGGATGGCCTCGCAGCAGACGGCTGCATCGTACTCCTGGGCGACAGCCAGCGGCGTTTCCAGGTCGTGCTCGGTCACGGAACGATAGCCCGCGCTTGCCGGCGGAAACTCCCACAGCCCCACGCCGTCCAGCACCACCTGCCGGCCGCTGGCCCCGGGCAGCGTGTCGCCCAGCCAGCCCAGCCCGCAAGGCGCGTCCAGCACCCGATCGGCGACCCGGCTACGCAGGATGTCCACCACCACCGGGTAATACGGATAGTACGGATAACGAAGGGCGGTGCCCACGGCCATGTCCACGTTCGAAGCTTCCCTGAAACACTGCACTGACAAGGCCCTGAATGTAGTGCGCCGGTATGGCCCGGCGGGGCGAATTTGCCAGTTCTCCAACAATATTCAGACAAAGCTTCACAAGTCGGCCCGTGCCCTTTCTCGCACCAGAAGTTTGCGCCAGGACAAGAAGCGTGCTGGCGGCACCGCGCCAGCGGCTGGGGGGGCGCCGCCCTGCCCGGGGCTTGCGGGTAGAATCGACAGGTTTGCCGGGCTTTCCCCTTCCAACCCTTTCGGCCCCTGGACTTATGCGACACCTCATTACCGGCCGCGCCTGGCGTGGCTTGCTGCTGGCCTTGTGCGTATTGCTTGCCGCGTGCGGCGACCGGAATGTCGACTGGACGCTCTACAACGTGAAGGGCCACCTGCCCGACCTGAAATTCTCGCTGCCCGGCGCGGGCGGCAAGACGGTCAGCAGCGACGACCTCAAGGGCAAGACGGTGCTGCTGTTCTTCGGCTACGCCAGTTGCCCGGACATCTGCCCCACCACCATGGCGCAATTAACCGCCGTGCTGCAGAACCTGGGCGACAAGGCCCGCGACGTGCGCATCCTGTTCGTCAGCGTGGATCCGCACCGTGACACGCCCGACATCCTGCAGGCCTACGTCAACGCGTTCAACAACAACGCCATTGGCGTGACCGGGGACGAAAAGCAGATCGCCGACCTGGCCCGTCGTTACCGCGTCGCCTACCAGATCGAAAAACCCCGGCCCGGCGACGACGCCGACATGTATGAAGTGACGCACAGCCGCGGCGTGTACATTTTCGACAAAGAAGGCCGCGCGCGCCTGCTGGCCTCGGACACCGACAGCATCGAAGCCCTGACCAAGGATGTGCGCCAACTGATCGACCTGACCTCCTGACCCAGGGCGGGCTGCAACAATGCGCCGCAACATGTTGCGGGCGTGCGCCACATACCAGTTGTTACAGCGGGGCGATTCGGAGCATGAGTATCATCAGTGCACATTGCCCTTTTCCCCCTAGTAAGGAGTACGCGCATGAGCTTCATCATCATGATCATCGTCGGGTTCATCGTGGGCCTGATCGCCCGGGCCATCATGCCCGGAGACCAGAACATGGGCATCATCATGACCACCATCCTGGGCATCGTGGGCGCTGTGGTCGCCGGATTCCTGGGCCAGACGATGGGCTGGTACGCGGAAGGCGAACCCGCCGGCTGGATCGCATCGGTCGTGGGCGCCATCATCGTGCTGTTCGTGGTTGGCATGATCGCCAAGAAGCGAGCCTGACGTTCCGCTAGGCAAGCATCAAAGAAAACGGGCCGATCTTTCGATCGGCCCGTTTTTTCTTGGCTATGCGGCGGTGGGTTCCTAGCCAATTCGGCCATTGCGCCATCGCCGTTTGATGGGTTGCGCGCGCTGGGCAAGCGAGTGCTTCGCCATGGGCTCTCGCGCTTCACCCATCCTACGAACCGGTGGCCGGTGTAGCTTGCGCGGTGGCCGTACGCTCAGTCCAGCCGCCGCCCAGCACCTTGTACAAGGTCACCAGGTTCGACAGGCGGGCCAGGCGCGTGTCCACCAGCGCCTGCTGCGCGCTGTACAGCGAACGCTGCGAATCCAGCACGCTCAGATAGTCGTCGATGCCTTGGCGGAAACGCTGGTCGGACACGTCGTAGGCGCGCTGGTTGGCGTCCACCAGCAGGCGTTGCGCCTGGATCTGGTCGTCCAGCGTGCCGCGGCCGGCCAGGGCGTCCGCCACTTCGCGAAAGCCCGTCTGGATGGACTTTTCGTACTGCGCAACCTGGATGTTCTTCTGTACCTTCGCCAAGTCCAGGCCCGCCAGCAGCGAGCCGCCCGCGAAGATCGGCACGGTGATCTGGGGCACGAAGCTCCAGGCGCCGGAACCGCCTTCGAACAGGCCGCCCAGGCTGGCGCTGGCGGTGCCCGCCTGGCCGGTCAGGCTGATGGTCGGGAAGAACGCCGCCCGTGCCGCGCCGATATTGGCGTTGGCACCCTTTAGCTGGTGCTCGGCGGCGCGGATGTCCGGGCGACGAGCCAGCAGGTCCGACGGCAGGCCGGCGGGCAAGGTGGTCGGCAGCATGCCGTCGTCCAGCTTGGTGGCCTGCTCCAGCGCCGCCGAGATCTCGGGCGACATGGGCTGGCCCACCAGCAGCGTCAGCGCATTGCGGTCCTGCGCGGCCTGGCGCGTGTATTGCGACAGGTTGCGCTGGGCAGTGCGCAGCGACACTTCGGCCTGGCTCAGGTCCAGCGCGGTGGACAGGCCCTGGTCATAGCTTTGCTGGGTGAGCTTGAAGGAATCCTCCTGGCTCTTCAACGTATCGCGCGTCAGGCTCAACAATTCCTGGTCGGCGCGCAACGTCAGATAGGCATTGGCCACCTCGGCGATGAGCGTCAGCTGGGTCGCCGTACGGGTTTCGTCCAGCGCCAGATAGGATTCCAGCGCCTGGTCGCTCAGACTGCGGATGCGCCCGAACAGATCCAGCTCCCAGGCCGACATGGCGGCGCCCACCTGGTAGCTGTGGCTGGTCGTGGCGCGGCCGCTTGCCGACAGGTCCGCCGGCGTGCGTTGCGCCGACTCCTGGCCGGCGACGCCCACGCTGGGCATCAGATCGGCACGCTGGATGCGGTACTGCGCACGCGCCGCTTCCACGTTCAGGGCCGCCACGCGCAAGTCGCGGTTGTTCGCCAGCGACAGCTCGATCAGCTGTTGCAAGAGCGGGTCGCCGAAGAAGTCGCGCCAGCCGATATCGGCCGTGGACATCCCTTGCGCCGCTTGCGAACCGTCCGCCTTATAGGCCGGGCCGGTGGGATAGGCGGCGTCGACCGGCGCGTCCGGCCGCTCGTACGTCGGGGCCAGCGAGCAGCCCGCCAGGGCCGCCGCCAGGGAAACAGACAATAAGGTTCTCATCTGAAGTTTCATTACGGTTGTCCTTCGGCGGACACTTCCTGCGGGCCGTTGGCGCTGGTGTCGTGCTTGTCGCGGTTTTCGCTCATGCGCTTGACCTTGAACATGCGCAGCATGATCACGAAGAACGCGGGGACAAAGAAAATGGCCAGGAACGTACCGGTCAGCATGCCGCCGATCACGCCCGTGCCGATGGCGTTCTGGCTGCCGGAACCGGCGCCCGACGAGATCGCCAGCGGCGTCACGCCCAGGATGAACGCCAGGGACGTCATCAGGATCGGACGCAGGCGCTGGCGGGCGGCGTGAATGGCCGATTCCGTCAGGCTGGCGCCCGCCTCGAAGTGCTCCTTGGCGAACTCCACGATCAGGATGGCGTTTTTGGCCGCCAGCCCCACTGTGGTGAGCAGCCCCACCTGGAAGTACACGTCGTTGGACAAGCCCCGCATCAAGGTCGCCAGCAGCACGCCGATGATCCCCAACGGCACCACCAGCATGACCGCGGTCGGGATGGACCAGCTTTCATACAGCGCCGCCAGGCACAGGAACACCACGATCAGCGAAATCGCGTACAGCGCCGGTGCTTGCGAACCCGACAGGCGTTCTTCGAAGGACAGGCCCGTCCATTCGAAGCCCACGCCCACGGGCAGCTTGGCCGCCAGCCGTTCCATCTCGTCCATGGCCGCGCCCGAGCTGTAGCCCGGCGCCGCCTGGCCCTGGATGTTGTAGGACGGCACGCCGTTATAACGGTTCAGCTTCTGCGGGCCAAAGCTCCACGTCGCTTTCGAGAACGCCGAGAACGGCACCATGTCGCCCGCGTTGTTGCGCACGTACCATTTGTTCAGGTCTTCCGGCAGCATGCGCGAAGACGCCTCGCCCTGCGCGAACACCTTCTTCACGCGGCCGCGGTCGATGAAGTCGTTGACATACGACGACCCCCAGGCGGTGGCAAGCGTGCTGTTGATGTCCGACACGGCCACGCCAAGCGCGCGTGCCTTCTCGCGATCGATGTCCAGCTGGTACTGCGGCGCGTCTTCGATGCCGTTGGGGCGCACGCCGATCAGCACCGGGCTTTTCGCGGCCTCGCCCAGCAGCTGGTTGCGCGCGGCAAGCAGCTTTTCATGGCCCACCCCGGCGCGGTCCATCAGCTGGAAGTCAAAGCCCGTCACGTTGCCCAGTTCCATCACGGACGGCGGCGGCACCACGAACAGTTGCGCACGGCGCTCGGTCTTCGCGAAATGCGCGTTGGCGCGCGCCGCGACGGCACCGGCCTTCAGCTTCGCGTCGCCGCGTTCTTCCCAGTCGCGCAGCTTGATGAACAGGATGGACGCGTTCTGGCCGCGGCCGCCGAAGTTGAAGCCGTTGACCGCGAACACCGAGGTCACGGCGTCCTTTTCTTCGGTCAGCAGATACTTCGTGGCGTCGTCGATGACGGCCTTGGTGGCTTCCGCGGTGGCGCCGGCCGGCGTCTGGATCTGGGCAAACAGGATGCCCTGGTCTTCAGCCGGCAGGAACGCCGTCGGGATGCGCGTGAACAACCAGCCCATGGCGATGACAAGCGCCAGGTACACCACCATCAGGCGCTTGGTGCGGTTCAGGCCGCGCGCCACGCTGTTGGCATAGCCATTGCTGCTGCGTTCGAACGTGCGGTTGAACCAGCCGAAAAAGCCCTTCTTCGTGCCGTGATGGCCTTTCGGGATGGGTTTGAGCAAGGTCGCGCACAAGGCCGGCGTGAAGACGATGGCCACCAGCACCGACAGCACCATCGAGGACACGATGGTGATCGAGAACTGGCGGTAGATCACACCCGTGGAGCCGCCGAAGAACGCCATCGGGATGAACACGGCGGCCAGCACCATGGCGATGCCGATCAGCGCGCCAGTGATCTGGCCCATGGACTTGCGGGTGGCCTGCTTGGGTGTCAGGCCCTCTTCGGCCATCACCCGCTCGACGTTCTCGACCACCACGATCGCGTCGTCCACCAGCAGGCCGATGGCCAGCACCATGCCGAACATCGTCAAGGTGTTGATGGAATAGCCGAACGCGGCCAGCACGCCGAACGTGCCCAGCAGCACCACCGGCACGGCCAGCGTGGGAATGATGGTGGCGCGGAAGTTCTGCAGGAACAGGTACATCACCAGGAAGACCAGGATGATGGCTTCCACCAGCGTCTTGAACACTTCATGGATCGACAGGCTAACGAACGGCGTCGTGTCGTACGGATAGACGACGTCCATGCCCGGCGGGAAATACGGCTTCAGGTTGTTGATGGTGTCGCGCACCGCCTGCGCCGTATCCAGCGCGTTGGCGCCCGGCGCCAGCTTGATCGCCAGGCCCGAGGCGGGCTTGCCGTTGTAGAAGCTGTCGATGGCGTAGGTCTGGCCGCCGAGTTCGATGCGCGAGACATCGCCCAGGCGCACTTGCGAACCGTCGGCATTGACCTTCAGAAGGATGCGGCCGAAGTCTTCAGCCTTCTCCAGGCGCGACGGCCCGATGATGGTGGCATTCAACTGCTGCCCGCGCACGGACGGCAGGCCGCCCAGCTGGCCGGACGACACCTGCACGTTCTGTTCCTTGATCGCCGCCACCACGTCGACCGTGGTCAACCCGTAGTTGACGAGCTTGGCGGGGTCCAGCCAGATGCGCATCGCGTACTGCGAGCCGAACAGCTGGAAGTCACCCACGCCCTGCGTGCGGCTGATCGGATCCTGGACGTAGGACGCGACGTAGTCGGCCAGGTCGTCCTTGGTCATCGTGCCGTCGGTGGACACGAAGCCCGCCACGATCAGGAAGTTCTTCGTGGCCTTGGTGACGCGGATGCCCTGCTGCTGCACTTCCTGCGGCAAGAGCGGCTGCGCCAGCGCCAGTTTGTTCTGCACCTGCACCTGCGCCGTGTCCGGGTTGGTGCCCTGCTTGAAGGTCAGCGTGATGGACATGCTGCCGTCGGAGTTGCTTTCCGACGAGATGTACTGCAAGCCGTCCAGCCCGTTCATCTGCTGTTCGATCACCTGCACCACGGTGTCCTGCACCGTCTGCGCGGACGCGCCCGGGTAGGTCACCGCGATGCCGATGGCCGGCGGCGCGATGTTGGGGTATTGGGAGACCGGCAATTGCAGGATGGACAGCGCGCCGGCCATCATCAGCACAATCGCGATCACCCAGGCGAAAACCGGCCTATCGATAAAAAACTTTGCCATGCATGGCTCCCTGATTACTGCTTGGCCGGCGCGGCGTTCGCCGCCTGCGGCTGCTGCGCGTTGGCGCCGGCTTCGGTGGCGACGACTTCGACGCCCGGCCGCACCATTTGCAGACCTTCCACAATGACCTTGTCGCCGGCGGCCAGGCCGTCGGTGACCAGCCACTTGTCGCCAATGGCGCGGTCGGTCTTCAATTCACGCAATTCGACTTGGTTCTTGGCATTGACCACCAGCGCCGTCGGCAGGCCGCGCTGGTTGCGCGTCACGCCGCGTTGCGGGACCAGCAGGCCGTCGGCGGCCACGCCGTCAGCCAGGCGGGCGCGCACGAACATGCCCGGCAGCAGGCGGCGGTCCGGGTTCGGGAACACCGCGCGCAGCGTGATCGAGCCCGTGCCCTGGTCCACCGTCACTTCCGAGAACTGGAGCTTGCCGGTCTGCTTGTATTGCGAGCCGTCTTCCAGCGTCAGCGTCACCAGCGCAGCCTGTTCGCCATCGGCCTTCTTCAACTGGCCGCTGGCCAGCGCGTCTTGTAAACGCAGCAGCTGGACGCTGGACTGGGTCACGTCGACATAGATCGGGTCAATTTGCTGCACTGCAGCCAACGCACCGGTCTGGTTGGCCGTAACGAGCGCACCTTCGGTCACGGACGACCGGCCGATGATGCCGTCGATCGGTGACAACACCTTGGTGTAGACCAGGTTGATGCGCGCCGTGTCCAGCGCGGCCTTGGCCGACATCACGTCGGCGGCGGCCTGGTCACGCGAGGCGACGGCGTTGTCATAGGTCTGCTGGCTGACGGCGCGCGTGGCCACCAGCGGCTTGTAACGTTCGGCCAACAAGGCGGCGGTCTTCTGCTGCGCCTGGGCGCGGGCAAGCGCCGCCTTCTGGCTGTCGACGCTGGCCTGGTAGAGCGCGGGGTCGATCTGATAGAGCTGTTCGCCCGCCTTGACCTCGCCGCCCTCGGTGAACAGGCGCTTCTGGACAATGCCGTTGACCTGGGGCCGGACTTCGGCAACGCGGAATGCGGACGTGCGGCCCGGCAATTCGGTGGTCAGGGAAACGGGCTGCGTGGTCAGGGTCACGACCGAGACTTGCGGCTTGCCCGCCTGCGGCGCGTCTTGCTTCTTGCCGCAAGCGGCCAAGGTGAGAGCCGATGCCGTCAGCGTGACAACCGCCGCGCTGCGCCACATAGCGCTTTTCTTATTCATAGATTGCATTCCCGAATTCTGACAAAAAAGTTATGCCCCCACGCCATGCTCGCTTTCGCGGCTAGGGCGGGTCATGCGCATCGACTGGGTGGATTCGCGTTGAATACGCAAGGTGGGCTTTATCGCATTGCTGCATTGCAGAACACGCATTCTGCGTTATCCCGCCCTGGAAACAAAGGGGCACATTAAGAAAACATCATTCCATTTATGGGACAATTCCAAGACCCTCGCATGTGACAGAATCTCGCCATGAAACGCTTACAAGGCATGGAACTCTTCGTAGAAGTGGCCAAGACGCACAGTTTTAGCCGCGCGGCGGCGACGCTGGGTGTCCCCAAGTCGACCTTGTCTCGCCAGGTGGCCGAACTGGAACGATCCGTTGGCCTGCGGCTGCTCAGCCGCACGACGCGCAAAGTAGAGTTGACCGACGCCGGACGGCTGTACTTCGAGCGCTGCCAGCGCATCGTGGCCGAAGCGCAGATCGCCCACGAAGAACTGCAGAAACTCGTCGATACGCCAACCGGGCCGCTGCGGGTGAACATGCCCGCGGATTTCGGCACGGACTTCCTGGCTGAATCGTTCATGGAGTTCTCCCGCCGCTATCCCGACGTCACGTTTTTCCTGGATCTGGCCAATCCGGACCACGCGTCCCGCGTGTTCCAGACCTGCGACATCTCCATCGAAATCGGCGACCTGCCCGACTCGACGCAAATCGCAAGGCTGCTGGGCATGCTGCCGGCCCACCTCTATGCCTCGCACGACTACCTGGACAAGCACGGCGAACCCCGGCACCCCAGTGACTTGACCCGCCACGAGTGCATCGAGTTCCGCGCCGAAGGCGCTGGCCGCGTGACCCGCTGGCCGTTGTCCAACGGCGACCAGCACATCGAATTCACCCCGGGCAACCGGTTTTCGGTCAATGGCGTGGCCATGGCGCGCCGACTGGCCATGCTGGGCGCGGGCATCGCGGTGCTGGTCGGCGGCCAGACGGCAGAACAGCAGTCCGGCCAGTTACGGCGGGTGCTGCCGGATTGGCAACTGGGGCCCTTCCCTGTCTACGCGGTCACCGAAACCCGGCTCCTGCCCGCCAAGACTCGGATCTTCATCGAATTCCTGATGGAGCGCCTGGGCAGCGACGGGCAAGCGAAGGATACCCCCGCTTTCATGACTTAGCGGGGTCGCGGAAACAGATTGAAAAATCTGCCGCCATCCACAGGGTCTGCAAGCCGGAATGGCCGCAGCGATAACAATAAATAGGGGTCAAAACCCTTCGTCGTCGCGCAGATAGCGCCATTGGCCCAGGGGCAGATCCCCCAGCGACACGCGGCCGATGCGCACGCGCTTTAAGCCCACGACCTTCAGGCCCACCAGTTCGCACATACGGCGGATCTGGCGCTTCTTTCCCTCGCGCAGCACAAACCGCAGCTGGTCGTGGTTCTGCCAGCGCACATGGGCGGGCTTGAGCGCGCGGCCGTCCAGCGACAGGCCGTGATTCAGGAGTTCCAGCCCGTGGTCCGTCAGGTCGCCCTGCACGCGCACCAGGTATTCCTTGTCGACGCTGGAATCTTCGCCGATCAGGTGCTTGGCGATGCGGCCGTCTTGCGTCAGCACCAGCAGGCCTTGGGAATCGATGTCCAGCCGGCCGGCCACGGCCAGCCCGTCCAGATGAGCGCGTTCGAAACGCTGCGGCGACCGGTCGCCCGCAAAGCGCGAGCGCGAATCGATCAGCGCCACGGCGGGCGTGTAGCCCTTTTCGGCCTGGCCGGACACATACCCCACCGGCTTGTTGATCAGGATGGTGACGCGCGAGGTCTGGCGCGCCTGCGCGGCGCGCTCCAGCGTGATCACCTGGTCGGGGTAGGCCCGGGCGCCCAGTTCGGACACCACGGCGCCGTCCACGCGGACCCAGCCGCGTTCGATATAGCTGTCGGCCTCGCGGCGCGAGCAGAGTCCGCGCTCGGACATGAGCTTGGAGATGCGTACTTTTTCCATGGCCGGTATTGTATGCGGACGCCAACCGGCCTGCCGCTCAAGCCGCCGGATCGTAGTCGGACGGCGCCATGGGTTCCAGCGGATAGAGCGGACGGCGCCGGCGCTCGTAGGGAAAGAGCGAGAAGTCCGAACTGGTGACGCCCGCGCTACCGCATTCCACCAGCGCCTGCGAGATCGGTTCGAAGACCGGGCGGCAGTACATCCGGGACTTCACCAGGACGAAGCGGGCCTGGCGCGGGTCCAGCCCCATGCTTTCGAACACGCCCAGGTCCCAGGGTTCGTGCGTGCGCTCCGTGATCACCAATTTGGCGGCGCCGATGTCCAGCACCGCGCTACGGCCCATGCAGGCGGTCTGGCCGGTATACGTCGGCCCCGTGATGACGTACTGGCCGTCCGTCACCGCCCCGACCACGCCCCGCAGCCGTACCGGCGCCGCGGGGCGGCCGATCGCCGGGATGGGCCGCTTGTTGCCCACCAGGATTTCGACCCGCGCGCCCTCGCCCGCCGTCGTCAGCGCCGCCACCGCCTCGGGGTCGCAATACAGGCCGGCGACGATGCCCGTCAGCCCGGCGTCGACCGCGGCCATCAGGACCTCCATGGTGTCGCACGTGCCCCCGGACATGCAGTTGTCGCCATGGTCCAGCAACAGCACCGGCTTGCTGGCGCCGCCCGCCAGCTCGGCGGCCCGGGCCAGGGAATCGGCCAGGGGTTCGCTGTCGTAGAAGAAGCCGTCACGCGCCGCCCAGATGCCCTGTGCCATCTCGGTAGCCGCCTGCTCGGCCTGCGCCTGTTCGCCCGCGCCCACCACCACGACGCTCAGGCATGGCGCGGGAATGTCGGCCAGGGCGAACCCGGCCAGCACCGACACGCCCAGCATGCCGGCGGCCTCGGCACGCCGGGCCGCCTCTACGGCATCGCGCATGGCGCCTTCAGCCGTGGCGCTGCGCAACGTGTGGGTCATCAACGGCAGGCGGCGCCACGCCATCACCGGGCGCGGTCCGCCGTTAAGCCAGCCGAACAGGATGCGTCCCGCGTGTTCGCCGGTTTCATACATGTCCACGTGGGGATAGGTCTTGAAGCTTACGATCACGTCGGCGTTGGCCATCATCTTGGGCGTGACGTTGCCATGCAGGTCCAGCGCCACCGCGATCGGCACGTCGGGCGTCTGCTGGCGCAGGCGCTCCAGCAGGTCGCCTTCGCCGTCATCGGTGCTTTCGACCGCCATGGCGCCGTGCAGATCCAGCAGGATCGCGCCGCACCCTCGCGCGCCGGCCACGATCGCATCGCAAAGCGTGCGATAGGCGGCCGCATCTACCCGGCCACTGGGATAGGCGGTGGCCGAAACCGGCGTGACCAGCGACGCCCCGTTCGCCTCCGCGAGGTCGATGAAAGCCGACATGGCCGTGCGCTTGCCCTTGTTGTCCTCGTAGGCCTGCGCGCCGAAAGCGGGGCCGTCGTTGCCGAACGCGGCCAGCGGCGTGGGCACGGGCGAGAACGTATTGGTCTCGTGGTTCAGGCGGGCGATCATGACTTTCATTGTTTTCCTCTTTGCTGACCGGCACTTAGCCGTTTTGCCCCGACCCCGGGCGCGAGCCGCCCAGGCCAAGCTTTTCCATGGCCTCGCTGGCCTCGATGATCATGGCGGCGACTTCCGCCACGCTGACGCGCAGACCGGTGGCGCGGGTCCGCATGTGTTCATAGGCCGCGCGCTCGTCCAGCCGCTGATGGTCCATCAGCACGCGGATCGCCTTCTCAATGACGCGCCGCGCCTTGATGGTGTTTTCCAACTTGTCGATCTTGACCTGCTGCCGGCTTTGGAACTGCTTGGCCGAGCGCGCCAGCACCAGCGTGCTCAAGATGCCGGCCGAGCGGAACGGCCGCGTCAGCACGCCGTGCGCGTTGGTCTTCAGCAATTGCTTGAGCGTCGTGGGGGTTTCGTATTCAGACAGCGCGATCAAGGTGGCCTCGACTTCGCTGGCCGACCACGCGGAGCTGTTCTGCACGCACTGCGACACCTGGAAGAAAATCACGTCCGCACCGGCGGGCGCGGCGTCCGGGAATGGCCAATGCAAATGGATGCGGCAACCGATGCGCTTGAGTTGCTCGACCAGCACGTCGCGGTCTTCGCCGGGCGGGTACACCACCGCGACGGCCACACTGCGCAGGTCCTCATAGAGGCGGCGTAGGCTATGGTCCATGCTCATTTCAACCAGAAATCGTCCAGACCGAACGCCGTCAGATAGGGGTCCGGCTTCACCGGCTGGTCGCTTTCCCAGACGATGTCGAACCGCCCGTCCGCCCGGCATACGCCGATGCGCGGCGTCAGTACGCAGTGGTTGTTTTCCGCCAGGATGGACATCTGTCCGTCCGGCGCATCGAACTGGACCTGATGCACCGCCCGCACGAGCTTGCGCGTGTCCATGCTGCCCACCCGCTGCAGGGCGCGCGCGAACAGGTGCACCTGGCTGTAGCAGGTTTCGGCATAGACGCTGGCGGGATGCTCGCCGAAGCGCTCGCGCCAGCGCGCCAGGAAATGCTGGTTGGCGGGCGTATCGACGGTATTGAAATAGGTGGCGGCGGTGATGTGGCCCACGCAGCGTTGCGGCCCGATCTCGGCGACCTCGGACTCCGCCATGGTCAGGCTGGCGATGGGAATGTGGGCCGTCTGCGCCCCCGCCTGCTGGCAGGCCTCGTGATAGCGCTGGTAGAAGCGCTGCGCGTCCGCGCCGATCAGCGTGGAGAAGACCACATCGGGCTGGATGCGGCGGATGTCCGCCACGACGTCGATGATGTCGCTTTCGTCGCAGCCCAAGGGCAGATAGGTTTCGTCCAGGATCTCGCCGCCGTGCTCCTCCACGGTCTCGCGCATGATGCGGTTGGTTTCGCGTGGATAGATATAGTCCGCCCCCACCAGGAAAATGCGCGATCCGCAGTTCTGGATCAGGTAGGCGGCCAGTTGCATGCTGCCCTGATTGGGCGCCGCGCCGGTGTAGATGACGTTGGGCGAATACTCGAAGCCCTCGTACACCGAGCCGTACCACAGCAAGGAATTGGTGCGCTCCACCACCGGCAGCATCGCCTTGCGGCAATGCGAGGTGCAACCGCCGAAGATGACGCTGACTTCGTCGTCCAGCAGCAGGCGGGCCGCCAGGCGCCGGTATTCCTCGGCATCGCTGCGCGGGTCGTACACCACCGGTTCCAGCGGCCGGCCCAGCACGCCGCCCAAGGCATTGATCTCTTCCACGGCCAGCACCGTCCCGAAGAAATGCTGCGATTCGGTCGTGCCCGTCACGCCGCTGCGCGAATAGAGCACGCCGATGCGCCAGCCGGGCCGTTCTGCGTCCTTGTCCTGGAGCGAGGTCATAATGACGTCCTTGAGCGTGAATCCAGCGTGCCGGCCAGGGAGGAAACCGAAATGGCGGCGTTCATACCTTGAGATGGTCAATGATATTGCCGATGGCCTGGGGCGCACCAGCGTCGCCTGCGTCCACGATGGCGCCCTGCTTGAGCACCAGATAGCGGTCGGCCACGTCCAGCGCGAAAGCCACGTTCTGCTCGACGATGAACATCGACGTTCCGCGCCGTTCGCGCTCCCAGTTCAGAGCGCGGCCCAGCCGTTCGATCACCGAGGGCTGCAGTCCTTCGGTGATTTCATCCAGCAGCAGCAGTTCGGGCCGCTGCATCAGTCCGCGCGCCACCAGCAGCATCTTCTGCTCTCCGCCCGACAAGGTGCCGGCGTGCTGGCGCAGCCGCGTCCCGAACACCGGGAACAGCTCGGTAATGTCGGCGAAGCGCTCGTCGAAAAGTTTCTCGTTCGGCAGGCCCAGCCGCAAGTTGTCGCGGATGCTCAGGTCGGGAAACAGAGGCTGTTCCTGCGCCGCGTAGGCGACGCCGCAGCGCGCCACCTCGTGCGGGCGCAAGCGCGTGGCGTCCACCCCGCCCACGCTGACGCGCCCCCGCAACTTGGGCAGGTAGCCCATGATGGTCTTGAGCAGCGTGCTTTTGCCCATGCCGTTCTTGCCCAGCAGCGCCACGCAGGCGCCGCGCTCGACCGACAGGGAAACATCGTTCAGCACCACCGAGCCCTTGTAGCCGCTGGACACGCCGTCCAGGCGTAATGCCGGCGCAGTACCCGTCATTGCCCTGCTCCTTGCGCGGCCTGCGCGCTGCCCGCGTAGATGGTACGCACCAGTTCGGATTCCACGACGTCGCGGAAGCTCCCGTCCATGACGATCCGACCCTGATGCAAGACGACGATCCGCGTCGCCACTTCCTTCACGAAGTCCAGATCATGCTCCACCAGCAGGCAGCACAGCCCGTACTTGTGCGCCAGCGACGACAGCATCTGGCCGATCTGCGCGCGCTCAGCCTTCGACAGGCCCGCCGTAGGCTCGTCCAGCAGCACGATGCGCGGCTCCAGCGCCAGCACCATCGCCAGTTCCAGCGCCTGTTGCTGCCCGTGTGACAGGTCGCGGGCCACGCTGCCCAGGCATTGGTCCAGCCCCGTCACGCGCAGCACTTCCAGCGCGTAAGGCGGCAGATCCAAGGTGGACGCGCGGCGCCACCACGAAGGCTGCTCGCGCAGTGTCGTGGCGATGCGCAGGCTTTCGGCCACCGTCATCGTGTCGAACACGTTGGCGTTCTGGAACTTGCGCCCCAGGCCGTAGCGCACGCATTGCTCCGGACCGTCCCGCAGGACCCGGTGGCCGTATAGCTCCAGCTCGCCTTCGGACCGTTCGGCGCCGTCGGCAATGCAGCGCATCAGCGTGGTCTTGCCCGCGCCGTTGGGGCCGATCAGGCCCACCAGCTCACCGCCTTTGGCCCGCAGGTCGATGCCTTCCAGCACCTTCAGGCTGCCGAAGCGCTTGGCCACGCCAGACAGGTTCAAGGCCCACGATGCCCCGCTGGCCGGTTGCGGCTGCCCGGTGCGCACACCAAGCGTGGGCACGGGAGCTGCCGCGCCGCGCCGCCGGAACGGCGCCGTCAGCAACGGCAACAGCCCGCGCGGCAACAGCAGGATCACCAGGATGAACGTCACGCCCAGCAGCAATTGCCACAGGAACGGCAGGTTCCCGCTCAGGTAAGAGCCCGCCACATTGATGAGGATGGCGCCCAGTACAGGGCCCCAGATGGTGCCGCGTCCGCCCAGCGCCACCCAGATGATCAACTCCGTGCCGAACACGAATCCTGTCAGCTCCGGCGCCACCACGCCGCTGAACGCGCCATAGCCGAACCCCGCCAGGCTGGCCACGGCGCCGCACACCACCAGCAGCACGATGCGCCAGTGGGCCGTGTTCAGGCCCAGATAGCTGCAACGCGATTCGTTGTCGCGCAGCGCCACCAGGATGCGCCCGCCGTCGCTGCGCACCACGACCCACGCCAGCAAGGCCACCACCGACAGCGTTCCCGCCGCAACCACATACCAGGCCTCAAGAGACAGGTCGAACGTCTCGTAGCCCGTCAGGCCGGACGACGACCCGGTATAGGTGCCGCCGGCCAACACCAGCTGCATCAGCACGATGGGCAGCACCAGCGAGATGACCGTCGCGAAGAATGGCGACGCCCCCCGATAGAACGACAGCCACCCCGTCACCAGCGCAAGCAGCGCCGCGGTACCCACTGCCGCCAATGCGGCCAGCGCAGCGGTACCAGGCGAAAACCCATAATGCGTGAAGGCCAGGCCGGCGGCATAGGCGCCCACGCCAAAAAAGGCAGACTGGCCGAACGTCAGATGGCCGGTGTATCCCCACAGCACATCCACCGTCACCGCCGCCATCGCAAAAAACAGCGCCTTGATCAGCACGTTGAGCAAGTAGGTGTCGAACAGCCAGGGGCCGGCCACGGTAAGGGCGAGGCACATGGCCGCCAGCCACGGCAGTCCCTGGCCGCGCGGCGAGCGCGAGGCCGGCACGGAGGCCGCCTGCGCGTCTTGGGCAAGCGTATGGTCAGTCATGGGCGAATCCTTGGGGACGCAGGCGCAGCGTCAGCGCGGCCAATACGGCGATGGTGACGCCGCCCAGGATCGGGCTGACGAAAATGCTCACCAGCACCTGGCAAGCGCCATAGACCAGGCAGGTCAGGAGCAATGCAGTGATCGAATGGCCCGACACCATGACCAGCATGAAGGCGCTGACCAGCCACGGCAGGCCCATGTTCGGATCGACGCTGGATAACGGCGTGATCAGCGCGCCGGCCAGCGCGCCCAGCCCCGCCCCCAGGCCAAAGGTCGTGAAGCGTATGCGCTCGGCATTGATGCCCAGGCCACGCGCCAGGTCCTCGTTCATGATCACGGCGCGGGTCCGCACGCCGAAGCGGGTGCCGTTCAGCAGCAGCGTCATGGCGGCGTAGATCAGCAGCGCCCCAGGCACCAGGAACAGGCGGTACGCCGAGTACTCCGTGCCCAGAAAGGACACGGCGCCCTGGATTGGCGAATCCACGAACTGCACTTCTCGCCCGAATGCCACGGTGATGAGCTGGCCGATCACGATGCCCAGCCCCCACGTGGCCAGGATCGCGTCCAGCGGCCGCTTGTACAGCGGCTGCACGATCAGGCGTTCAACGCCCATGCCCACCAGCACGCCGACCGCCAACGCGAACGGCATGGCCACCCAGGGGTTCAGGCCCAACTGCGTCACGACCAGGCTGGCATAGCTTCCCAGCGTAAGAATCGCCCCGTGCGCGAAATTGACGATCTTCATCACGCCGAAGATGATCATCAGCCCCGACGTCACGATGAACAGCATGGCGGCCGTGCTCAAGATGTCCAGCAGCAAACCCATATCGATCTCCGGCGCCGCCGGAAGGACCGGCGACGCGTATCACGTTACTGCGGCGTCACTTCAGATCCGGGCATTGCGCACCCGGGTCCACCTGATTGAACGTCTGCAGGATCTTGATGGAACCGTCCTGCTGCACCTGGCCCAGGCGCATGGTCAGCGCCGCGTGCCGTTGGCGGTCCATCTTGACGGGGCCGCGGGGGCCGTCGAACGACACCTCGCTCAAGGCCTGCACCACCTTCTGCGGATCCATCCCGCCCGCCTTCTCGACCGCCGCCTTGTACAGATAGAAGGCTTCGTACTGCGGGCCCGAGAATTCATTCGCGGTCTTGGCGTCGTTGCCGAATTTCGCCTTCAGGCCGTCCAGGAATTTGCGGTTCTGTGGCGTATCGATGCTGGTCAGGTACGACGCCGACATGTACATGCCCACCGCCGTGTCGCCCATGGTCTTGGCCGTGCCTTCGTCGATCGCCAGGTTGCCGTAGGGCATGGACAGCCCCGCCGCCTTGACCTGCTTGGCCAGGCTGACGTTCGGGCCGCCCCCCGCCGTCGAGCTGATCAGCGCATCCGGGTTGGCCGAACGGATCTTGGACACCACAGGCGTCCAGTCCGAACCGTCGATGGGCAGGTATTCCTCGCCCACCACGCGTCCGCCCTGCTTCTCGATGTATTCCCGCGTGAACTTAAGCATGCCGCGGCCGAAGGCGTAGTCGCTGCCGACCAGGAAGAAGGTCTTGGCGCCGCGCTCCTTCATGAAGTGGTCCACCACCGGCGCCACCTGCTGCTCGGGCACCCAGCCGTTCACGTGCATCCAGCGGTTGCACGAACGGCCTTCATAGAACGAGGTGTAGATATAGGGCACTTTGCCGCGCGACACGATGGGCAGCGCGGCATTGCGCGCCGCGCTGGTTTCCATGGCGATGATGGCATCGACTTTCTTCTGGAAGACCAGCGTGTCATAGGCCTTTTGCGCGCCCACGGCGCCCGAGGCGTCGTCGGCGATCTCCAGCACGATCTGGCGGCCCAATATGCCGCCAGCCGCGTTGATCTCGTCGGCCGCCAGTTGGGACGCCTGCACCACGCCGGGCGCCACGACGCTGTTGGCGCCCGACAGGCCGACCGGGACGCCGATGCGCAAAGGTTCTGCCGCGTGCGCGCTGGCGACACCCGCCAGTAACGCGACGATAGACAGGCGGAGGCGGAAGCTGCTGAACAGGGGTTTCATGAGGTTGCTCCTTGGGAGTCGGCCATGGGCCATCGCTTAACGTTGCCGCGGGGCGCCATCAGCGCCCAGTTGCTCGTCGTAGATATCGCAGCGCCTGTCGCGCAGCACGTGGTTGAAATCGTTCAATTGGCGCGCCCGGCGCGAGGCCTGCACGTCGATGGACGCCAGCAGCACTTCTTCCTGATCGACGCTGGCGGGGCCCGCGGCCGTCCAGCCCTGCGATCCCACGATCAGGCTGCGGCCCACGAAAGGCTGGCCGCGTTCGGTGCCCACGCGGTCGGCGCACACCACGGTCAAGCCGTTGCTGTGCGCCCCCCCGATGGTCAGCGCATGCGCCATCACCGGCCCGTCGAGCGTCTGCCCTGGCATCGGCACCCAGTTGGTCGGCACCGCCACGATGTCCGCGCCGCGCACCGCCAGCAGCCGGTAGACCTCGGGGAACCAGCCGTCATAGCAAATGGCCACGCCCAGGCGGCCCAGCTCGGTATGGAACACCGGCAGGCCCAGGTCTCCGGCCTCGAAATACAGGTTTTCGTCGCCCCACAGATGCAGCTTGCGATACGTGCCGATGTAGCCGGAAGGCCCCGTGATCAGGGCGGCGTTGTACAGGCGGTCGCCGCTGCGTTCGGCAATGCCCGCCACCAGGTAGATGCCCAGGCGCTGTGCCAGCGCGATCCAGGCCTGCGAACTGGGGCCGCCGGGCACCGCTTCGGCCAGTGCATAAGCCTCTTCGCGGCTCTCGAACACGTAACCCGTGTTCGCCAATTCGGGCAGCACCACCAGCCGCGCGCCTTTTGCGGCGGCCTGCTCCACCAGCTCGGTCGAACGGGCCACATTGGCGGCGACGTCGCCGATCACGGGGGCCATCTGCACACTGGCTACCCAGATGGCCGTGGCCGGGGAACTCTGCGTGTCCGACGCTTGCATGCGATCTCCCAATTTGAAAATTGAAAACGAAAAAGCCCCCGACCACGCATCGCGTGCAAGTCGGGGGCTTCTATAGCCATACCAAATGTTCAAGCAGCAATTATTGCTGCGGGGTACTGCATGCCTTGCTCGAAACGGCCAAAGCCGATTGCGGGCCCCGTCAACGGGAGGAAAGGCATTCCGGTCAATCTTGACCGTGGGCAAATAATAGAGATCGCGCCGATCCCGGGACAATAAGTGCTTTCCCGGACGCAGAAATCGCGGGCTGGCCGCTAGCCGCGCAGTCCTTTTTACGGCATCGCCCTTGCCGCTGCGTCATTGCGACGCATTGGGGCCGTCAGCCGAGCTTGGCATAATACGCAGCCATGATGAAACCCGCAGCACATCACCCTCCCCTTGCCGCAGGCTGGCTCCCCGTCGCCCCGCCCATCCTGTCGCCGGCCGTGCGCCACTGGCTGTTCCGCCCCGGCGCGCTGACCGCCGGCCTGCGCCAAGTCGGCCAGGTCCGCCTGCGCGTGCTTGCCGAGTACGCCGACGGCGCCCCGCTGGATGAGGCCCGCGCCATGGGCATCGCCCCCGGCACGCCCGTGTGGATCCGGGAAGTGCTGATGTCGGTGAACGGCGTGGACAGCGTGCCGGCCCGCAGCCTCACGCCCCTGGGCGCGTCGCACGGCGCCTGGCAAGGCATGCGCCGGCTGCTGACCCGGCCGCTGGCCGACATGCTGTATCACGACAGCACCGTCATCCGGTCGCCCTTCGCCTGCCGCCGCCTGGCGCGCCCGGTGCCGTTTCACGCCACGGCGCGTGGCGTCCTGCCGCCTGAACAGCGGGACCAGGACGCGGCCCGCATCTGGGCGCGCCGATCCGTGTTCTGGCGGCAGGGCCAGCCGCTGTTGGTGGCCGAGTGCTTCCTGCCCGGCTTCTGGGAACTGATCGCGGACCGGCCCGTGCCGCCGTTGGTCCCGCATCAGCGCACGCCGCGCTAAGGCGCGGAAGGCTGGCTCCCGCCCGGCGCCAAGGAGGCTCGCGCCGCGCGGGGCCGCTTATGCCAGAATAAGGTAATGAGACCCTACCTCGTTCTCGGCCTGCTCCTTCTTGGCACCCTGGCTGCCGTGGCCTACCGCTTCCGGCACCCCAAGCCCGACGACACCCGGCGCCGCATCGTCAGCGACCTTGTCGCCGGTGGCCTCATGTACGCCTTCATCGCGCCGGCCATCGGCGGCGCCGCGCTCATGCTGGCCCTCTCGGCGGTGACCCGGGATCCCCAGAACCTGGTCGTGGCCGTCCTTGGCCTGCCGTGGTTCTACGTCTTCGGCATCGTGCCGGCGCTGCTGTGCGGCATCGTGGCGGGCGCGCTCAAACCCGTTCTTCCGACCTGGCCCGCCTTAGGCATGATGACGGTGGCGGGCGGCCTGTACGGATTCCTGTTCCTGGCCGCCTTCGGCAGCCAAGACTTCAGATGGACGGACCTGTTGTTCCCCTTGAGCGTGGGCGCCCTGCCCGGCATCGTGGGCTCGCTGCTTTGCACCTATTGGTTCTTCGGCAGGCCCGGCCGCCCACGCGCGCCGGCAACGGATGCGACGCCAGAGGCGGCGGATCCTCCACAATGATCGCCTTCACGCGTCCCCTTCCCCCTTTCCTTGGCAGCCCGGTCACCGACATGTCCCCTCCCATGCTTACCCTTTGGTTCCGACGCTTCTGGCTGCTGGCAATCACCAGCCTGATCACTCTGCATGCCGGCGCCAGCTTTGCGCAGACGTTCGACCGGCAGGCGGAAAACCAGCGCTACCAGCAATGGCTGCAGGATTTCCGTCGGGATTTCCAACAGTTCCGCCAAACGCCCGATCGGGAAAATGCGGACGTGGATAAACTTTTTGCCGATACGCTGGTGCCTGGTTCACGCGCCTCGCAGCTGGTCAAGGAACTGGCCCGCGCCCAAGGCGACAGCACCCACGGTGAAATCCGGTTTGTGGGCATCCAGCGCGTGTTCATGGCGGCGCTGTCCAATTCGGTGGTCGCGGGCGATGGCGGCGTCTACCCCGAAACCCAGGCGGCGTTCAAACAGCACACTTTGCGCGTGCGCTACATGCACGTGGATGGCGGTGGGCGGCTGGAGAACTACTTCAATAACCCGGAAATCTTCAAGCCTTACCGGCTGCCGGACCCCGGCGTGTTGACGCGCGACGCCTACCCCTTCCTGCTGTTCGAAGACGCACAGGGCAAGCTGCGCCTGGGCGGGGTCTCCAAGGAATTCTGGGATCTGGTGAAGTACATGGACGCGCAACAATATGCGTAAGCTGCCGATCGTCCTTGCCCTGGCCGCCGCCCAGGCGCTGCTTGCCACCCCCGCCTTTGCCGATTGCGGCCCGGCCGTTACCGATTTTTCCGAGCCCTCCACACTGCCCGCCGTGCCGGTGTCCGTCGACCTGGCGAACGACCGCGTGCTGCTCGGCAAACACGGGGAACGCGTGCCGACGAACCACAAACTTGCCTGGACCAACGAGCGCGGCGACCCGGATCCGCACACCTGGACGGACAAGGTCGATTGGTCGGCCTACCGGACCCGGGAAACGCCGGGCACGGTCGCCCCGACCCGGCTTTACTTCAGCCCGGACGGCAGGCTGTGCCGCGTGGAACGGTATGGCAAGATCCGGGGCAGGACGGTGCTGGAAGGCGGGTATGTCCTGGCCTACGACACGGCGGGTGCGCTGGCGGCCTACACCGAATACGACCTGTCGGGCTCGTCCGATGCGCAGCCCTATGCCGCAACCCGGCGCGCGTGCCTGCCACGCGATGCGCGGGGTGCCCTGAGCACCTTCATCGATGACGGCTGCGGCGACGCCAAAGGCCCCGGCGCCAGCCGGCATTACGTGCGCGACGCCTCGGGCCGCTTGCTGCGCGTGATCGACACGTTATCGCCGGGCCAGCCTTTGGCCGTCCAGACCCTGGACGCGCAGGGCAAGCCGGCGCAGCGCTACGTACGCCAGTACTCCGCGTTTGTCGCACCGAACGACAGCCAGGGGCCTTACGCCTATCCGGAACCCGCCGCGCGCCCGGACCGCCTGTACCCGCGCCTGCGCGAACACCTGGCCGCATTCCCAGGTGAAATTCCTGGTGTGGAATGGCGCATTGTGCGTATCGCCGACGAGGTGCCGATGGACGGCGACGACCAGTCGTCCTGGGACCCCGCCGTGCAGACCGTGCTGGCCAAGGGCGAAACCGACGCCCAAGGCGCGGCGCACGTCACGCCGCAGGCCCAGGAGCAGATCTGGCAGGCCATGCACAAGCACCCTGGCCGCGTCCTTTTCTATTTCGACCCGATGGGGCGCGTCGCGCTGGTGCCCGCCATGACGCCCGCGCAATGGAATGCCTGCGGCGATCCGGCCAACCTTGCGCCGGACGCCTGCACGCAATGACGGTCAGCGCTTGCCTGGTCGGGTGTCCACCGCCAGGCACAGCAACGCCGTCACCAAGGCCAGCGCCACGTGCGCCACATACAGCGGCGAGAAGGCGGCGTGGCTGACCGCGCCATGGCCCAGCATCAGCACTGTGATCGCCACGCCCATCACGCCGCCGATCTGCCGCGTCGCCTGATTGACGGCGCTACCCACGGCATAGTGCTGCGCGGGTAGCTTGCTGACGGCCGCGCCCGACAAGGACGGCAACACCATGCCGACGCCGATCCCGCTGAGCAGCAGGCCCGGCAGCCATTGCGTCAGATACGCGGGCTGCTCGCCCGGCACCAGCAGGAACCACAATCCGCTGGCCGCGTAGATCAAGGAGCCGCCCACCAGGAACGGACGGTGGCCCATCCGCGCGGCCAGGCGCCCGGTCAGGATCGCCGTCGGCATGACCAGCAGCGGCCCCGGCGTCACGGCCAGGCCGGCGCGCGGCAGGCTGTAATGCCACACGCCCGTCATGTAGAAAAAGAACGCGAAGAACATCATCGCGAACGCAATGCCGAAGCTCAGCGTGGCCAGGTTCACATAGCGATAAGTGCGATGCTTGAACAGCGACAAATCCACCAGCGGGTGCGGCGTGGCACGCGCCCAGGCCACGAATGCCCCCAGCGACACGACGCCCACGGCCGCCACCACGCCCAGCTCCAGCCGGCTCCAGGACGGCGATTCCGACTGCACGATCGCCAGCGCCAACGCGCCCACGGCCACCATCAGCAACGCCATGCCGACGCCGTCCACGCGGCGGCGTGCATCAGCCTTCACGGATTCCTTCAGCAAACCTGCGCCGTACCAAAGCGACAAGGCGCCCAACGGCAGGTTGATGTAGAAGGCCCAGGGCCAGCCCGCCATGTCCACGACAAACGCCCCCAGGCTGGGGCCGACCGCCGCGGCCAAACCGCCCACGGCGCCCCACAGGCTGACCGCCACGGCGCGCTGGGAGGCCGGAAAGGCGGCCAGCACGATCGACAACGACGCCGGCGTCAGCAGCGCCGCGCCCACGGCCTGCAGCACCCGGGCAGCGATCAGCCACCCCACGCTGCCTGCCAGGCCGCACGCGGCCGAGGCGGCCAGGAACAGCACCACCCCAACCATGAACATGCGCTTGCGGCCATGCGTATCGGCCAGACCACCTGAGGGGATCAGCATGGCAGCGAACACGACCGTGTAGGCATTGAGCACCCACGACATGTCCGCGGCCGAGGCCTCGGGAAAGCCGGCGCGCAAGGCGCCGAACGCCGCGTACAGCATGGTGCTGTCCAGCGACACGAGGAACACGGCGATGCTGGCAACCCAGAAGATCGGCCACGGAGACGCCGCGGCGGGCGCGATGGCGGGGTCGTTCGCGGAGTCGGGTTCGTTTGCAGAGATGGCCGGCGGAGATGCCGGCGCGGAGCGGGCAGTAGCGTGCATGATGGATTTATCCCAGCGCCTTCAGATAGACCGCCGGTTCGGCGGACAGACCCTGCTTGACTTGACGGGTCCGATCGTCGGCCAGCACTTCTTCAGCGCCCGCCTCCAGCCCGTCGAACGCCTGGCTGACGATGGATTCCGGCGTGGACTTGGGGCCGTCGATGCCCTTGGTCAGATCCGTATCCACAAAGCCCATGTGCAGGCCCAGCACCTGCGTCTTCTGCACCCGCAAGTCGTTACGCAGCCCGTTGGTCATGGCCCATGCGGCCGACTTGCTCATGGCGTAGACGCCCAGCAGCGGGCCGTTGACCCAGCTGGCGATCGACAGCACATTCAGCAGCGCCCCGCCGCCATTGGCGGCCAGCACCGGCGCGAACGCCTGCGCCACACGCAACGAGCCGAAGAGGTTGGTATCCAGATGACGTTGCGCGGACTCGATGCTGCCCTCCGCCATGAAACCGCCGATGGCTGCGATGCCGGCGTTGTTGATGACGAGCGTCACGTCCGACGCATGCGCCGCGGCGGCCGCCACGTCTTGCGGATTCGTCACGTCCAGCTTGATCGCTTCGACGCCCGCCAAGGTGACGGTCGACGGATCGCGTACGCCGGCATAGACCTTGCGCGCACCGCGGGCCAGCGCCTCGCGGGCAAAGGCCAACCCTAAACCGCGGTTGGCGCCGGTAATCAAAACCACTGCATTCTTGAGATCCATGATGGGATGTCCTTGGGGGGTAGATAGAGCAACTGGTGTTGGCTAAATATGATGATCATCATATTTGCGGCCGGTAAAAAGACCGCGCAATGCGGCCTTGGGATGCGGTTCGGGTCAGGCAGACGGGGCGTTGGCCTCGCGGTCGTATTGGTCCAGGATGGCGTGGCGGGCAGAAGCCAGCACCGCGCGCCCTTCGGGGTTGTCGCCCAGCGCCCGGGCCAGCTGCAACGCGCCCACGAGCGTACTGGTCACCGCGGCGGCATGCTCGCCTGCTGTTGCCGGCAGCGCCTGCCGCACGGCTTCCATCAAGCGTTGCACACGCAAGGCCGAGGCTTCACGCACTTCGGACGACTGGCGCGGAATCTCGGAAGCCAGTGCCGACACCGGGCAGCCCCCTTCACAACCTTTCAGATGCGCCTCGCCCAAATACGCTTCAACCCAGGCGCGCAAGGGGCTTGCCCCGTCGGCCCGGCGTTGCTCCATGCTCTTGGACATGCGCGCCGCGCCATCGCGACCGGCGCGTTCCATCGCGGCGGCCAGCAAGGCATCCCGCGACGGGAAATGCGCGTAGAAGCCGCCGTGGGTCAGCCCAGCCTCTTTCATGACGTCGGCCACGCCGACGCCCGCATAGCCCTCGCGACGAATCGCGCGCGCCGCGGCGTCGACGATGCGTTCGTGAGAAAGCGCTTTACGGGAGGACGGGCCAGGCATGGTCGGGAATCCGAAATATGATGATCATCATATTAATCCCGCAAAAAGACCCCGTGCAAGAAAAATACGGGGTGAATTTGTAACGCGGCGATGCAGGCACGGCGCCTAGCGCCAGGCCTCCGGCTCGACACTGACTTCGCCTTTGTCGGCCGAAAAGTACACGATGCCGTCCGATATGTTGGCATTCAGCTGCATCGTGCGCTCGGCCAGCTTGGCGAGCGCGCGGGTCTGGTCCGACGGCAGGTTGATGACCTTCAAGTTACGGGTGCGCTCGAGCTTGTTGCGCACGCCGTCCCACCAGATTTTGCTGGCCGACCCGCCGTAGCAGTACACGATGACTTCATCGGCGCGGCCACAGGCGCGCAAGATGCGGCGTTCTTCGGGCTGACCCACTTCGATCCACAGCTTGACCGCGCCGGTCAGGTCCTTGACCCACAAGTCGGGCTCGTCGGTGTCGCTCAGGCCTTTGGTGAACGCCAGTTCTTCCTGCGCATGCAGGGCATAAGCGACCAGGCGGACCATCAGGCGCTCGTCGGTTTCCGAAGGATGGCGGGCGACCGTCAGCGAATGGCTGCCGTAGTAGTGGCGGTCCGTATCGGCGACGTTGAGTTCGGCCTTGTAGATGGTGGCGCGCAGGGCCATAAGGAGGGATCCGTTGAATGGTGATGCGAATTGCGTGAAGGGCGCAATGATAACGCTTGGGGCTGGGGGGTGTGTTTTGGGGGCTTCTCAGGGCGATCTGTTTGCTGGCAGTTCTTGAGGCGATCTTTGCAGTGGGTCTTCGTAGGTCGCTTGTCGGCGTGGGGGGCAGGGGCGCTCGCGCCCACGATTGCGGTCCGGCGCGCCGGCGCCGGACTGCCCCGTCGTCATCGTCGTCCGCCTTCGGCTCCCTTCCGATTCCCTCGGGCGCATCGAGGTTGCTCGCGCCCCTGCCCCCCACGCCGACAAGCTGGATCTGTCCGGGCCCGGTGCGCTGTTGGAGCCGTGGTCGGTGTCGAGGCTTGCGGGGCCCGCCGATGGTGGCCGCCCGGGCGGCCGCCATCGGCATACGCGCTGTGCGTCGTCGGGGTGGTGGTCGCTTCGCGAATGCGGGGGCGGGATTTCTAGGGCGCCTCCATGCGGGGGTGGTAGAGATGGGCGGCGCGCGGCACGGGGCGGCTTGCGCATGCGGACTTTGCGCGCGCCGCTCATCCGGCGTCGGGGCTAAATGACGGGTGGCGGCGTTACACTTCTTGTGGGCTTTGCCCACATGGACATCCCCTTTTCATCTGCGCCCTCGTCTTCCGACCATGACCGCCACCGCCGCTCTGCTCGCCTTCACGTTGGCCGCCGCCATCCTCACAATCACCCCGGGTCTCGATACGGCGCTTGTCTTGCGCACCGCCGCCGTCGAAGGCGGACGCCGGGCGCTGATGGCGGGGCTGGGTATTTGTGCGGGATGCCTGCTTTGGGGTGCCATCGCCGCATTCGGCCTGGGTTCCTTGTTGGCCGTCTCTACGCTGGCTTACGACACGCTGCGCATCTGTGCGGCCGTCTATTTGTTCTACCTCGGTGCCAAACTACTGTGGCGCACCCTGCCCGGCCGCAGCCCGGGCCCGCACGCGACGGCATCCGATCCGGCCACCCGCGGCGCGCCGGCTGCCACCAGCGCCACAGGCTGGTTTCTGCGTGGGTGTCTGACCAATGCCCTGAACCCGAAGGTGGGCATCTTCTACATCACGTTCCTGCCTCAGTTCATCCCCGCAGGCAGCGATGTGCTGACCTTCAGCCTATTGCTGGCGGCCATCCATGCGCTCCTGGGCGTGCTCTGGTTCGCCCTGGTGGTCGCCGCCACCCGCCCACTGGCAAGATGGCTATCCCGCCCCGCCGTGATGCGCGGTTTGGACCGTATGACCGGTGCCGTGTTCATTGCGTTTGGATTGAAGCTGGCGCTGGAGAAGCGCTGAAGCGCGTGAGGCATGATGGGTTACGCGCGTTGGACGCCTCTGAATTAGGCAGGGCTTGCCGCGCTCCACCCATCCTACGGGATGCGCCACACGGTCTCGGCGAGCGCGAAGCGTCATTGTCCCGCCGCAAGACGCTTGAACGCCAAAAAAGGCCGCCCGGGCGGCCGTCTTTGGCGGCCCCGCAAACTCCTTCACCCCTCCTGGCCCGGGGCAAAAACGCCAAGCACCCCGCCCTCCCCGATGGCCGACAGAGGCAATCGGTGGAGCAGGCGGCGTCGGGGTGGGGGTGGGCGCGGGGAGTCGATGCGCCCGAGGGAATCTGAAGGAACCGCCAACGGCGGTGACGAAGATGACGACGGGGCCGTCCGGAGCGAAGGCTCCGGACCGCAATCGTTGACCCGCGCCCGCCCCCACCCCGGCGCCGACTGCGCGTTAAGAACGCAACCGGTCAAACGCCGAATGCACCCTAAGCACCTAGCCCCCCCGCCTCAATACACCCCAATAGCATGCCGCGCCACAAAATGCCCGTCACCTACGGCTACCAAAGGCTCGACTAACGGATCATCCCCCAGCTTACGCATCGGGCTGGGAATCTCGTCCACCAGCAATGAACGCTCGCGATGCCGCCGCTGCGGATCCGCGATCGGCACTGCCGCCATCAGCTTCTTCGTATAGGGATGCTGCGGGTTTTCGAAGATGGCGCGGCGCGGTCCGATCTCGACGATCTGCCCCAGGTACATCACCGCCACCCGGTGGCTCACGCGCTCCACCACTGCCATATCGTGCGAGATGAACAGGAACGACACGCCCAGCTCACGTTGCAGATCCAGCAGCAGGTTAACGATCTGCGCCTGGATCGACACGTCCAGCGCCGACACCGACTCGTCCGCGATCACGACCTTGGGATTCAGCGCCAATGCCCGCGCAATGCAGATACGCTGACGCTGGCCGCCCGAGAACTCGTGCGGATAGCGGTCGATCATTTCAGGCAGCAGGCCGCACTTGTCCATCAGCCAGCGCACGCGGTCCTGCGCGGCCTTGCCGCGGGCCACGCCGTGGATCAACAGCGGCTCCATGATGGAATAGCCCACCGTCATCCGCGGGTCCAGCGACGCGAACGGGTCCTGGAAGATGAACTGGATGTGCTGACGCAAGGTCTGCATCGCGCTGCCGCGCAGCGCCCCGATGTTCTTGCCATCGAACTCGATCGTGCCGCTCTTGCTCTTGACCAGTTGCAGCAGCGACCGGCCCGTCGTGGTCTTGCCGCAACCGGACTCGCCTACCAGCGACAGGGTCTCGCCGGGGTACAGGTCAAAGCTGACTTTTTCGACCGCATGCACACGCTTCTGCACACGGCCCAGGATGCCACCGGTGATATCGAAACTGGTCGTCAGGTCACGCACCTTCAGCACCGGCCCGTTTTCGCGGCGAACGGTGCTCGGCGCCGCCACGGGCGCGTCCACCAGCGCGGCCGGGTCGGCGACGTGGGCGGCTTCCTCCACTTTCAAAAGCGGGAACGGCGCGGGCTCGTCGGTGCCGTGCATGGCGCCCAGGCGCGGCACGGCCGACAGCAAGGCGCGCGTATAGACGTGTTGCGGACGCGCGAAGATCTCGTCCGAACCACCCTCTTCCACCTTGTCGCCGCGATACATCACCAGCACGCGGTCGGCCACTTCGGCCACTACGCCCATATCGTGCGTGATGAAGATCACGCCCATGTCCATCTCTTCCTGCAACTGGCGGATCAGTTGCAGGATCTGGGCCTGGATGGTGACGTCCAGCGCGGTCGTCGGCTCATCGGCGATCAGCAGCTGGGGCTTGCACGACAAGGCCATCGCGATCATCACGCGCTGGCGCATGCCGCCCGACAACTGGTGCGGGTAGCGGTCCAGGATGGCGCGGGCCTCGGGGATGCGCACGCGTTCCAGCATGCGCAGCGTTTCGGCGCGCGCGCCCGCCGCGTCCAGCCCCTGGTGCAGCTGCAGGGCTTCGGCAATCTGGTTGCCGGCCGTGAAGCTGGGGTTCAGCGACGTCATCGGTTCCTGGAAAATCATCGCCACGTCGGCGCCGCGCACGCGTTGCAGCGTGGAATCGGGTGCGTGGGCCAGGTCCAGCACCTCGCCGTTGCGGCGACGCAGGAACATGTCGCCGTTGACGATCTTGCCGCCGCCGTACTCCACCAGGCGCATCAGCGCCAGCGAAGTCACGGACTTGCCCGAACCGGACTCGCCCACGATGGCCAGGGTTTCGCCGCGATCGACGTGGAACGACACGTTGCGCACGGCTTCGACCGTACGCTCGGGGGTCTTGAAGCGCACGGTCAGGTCATTGACCTGCACGACGCGTTTGGGATCCATGGTTGCCATAGTGATTACTTTTCCTGACGCGGATCGAGCGCGTCGCGCAGCCCGTCGCCCAGCAGATTGAAGCCCAGCACCACCAGGAAAATGGCCGATCCAGGGAAGATCGACATCCAGGGCGCCTGGGTCATGAAGTTCTTGGCCGTGTTCAGCATCGAGCCCCACGACGGTGTCGGCGGCTGCAGCCCCAGGCCCAGGAAGGACAGGCTGGCCTCGGCGATGATGGCCGTGGCGATGGTGATCGTGGCCTGCACGATCAGCGGCGGCATCACGTTGGGGAACACGTGCCGGCCGATGATGCGCAAGTCGGATGCGCCCAGCGCGCGGGCGCTTTGCACATAGTCTTCGTTTTTCACCGCCAGCACCTGCCCGCGCGTCAATCGCACGAACTTGGGCGCCGCCGACACGCCGATGGCGATCATCGCGTTGGTCAGGCTGGGCCCCAGGAAGGCGGCCAGCGCGATGGCCAGGATCAGGAACGGAATGGCCAACAGCGCCTCGGTGGCGCGCGAGATGAAACTATCGGTCCAGCCGCCGAAGTAACCAGCCGCCAGCCCGAACGGCACGCCTACGACCAGCGCGATCAGCACGGACACCAGGCCCGCCATCAGGGAGGCGCGGGCGCCATAGACCATGCGGCTGAAAATGTCGCGGCCCAGTTCGTCCGTGCCCAGCCAATAGGACGCCGACGGCGCCTTGCGGATGGTGGTGAAACTGGTCTGCAGGGGATCGTGGTTGGCGATGAACGGCGCCAGGACGGCCAGCAGGACGAAGAACGCCACGATGCCCAGACCCAGCATCGCGATGTGGTTGCGTTTGAATTTGCCCCAGGCGCGGTTGCGGCTGCGGGGCGGCGTGACGGCTGCGGCCGTTGCAGGAAGTGCGCTCATGAGTGCCTCAGGCGGGGGTTGACCAGGATGTACAGAATGTCGGCCAGCAGGTTCATCAGGATGAAGCCCACCGCCACGCAGAGCACCACGCCCTGCACCACCGCGTAGTCGCGCGTGAACACCGCGTCCACCACCAGCTTGCCGAAACCGGGAATCGTGAAGACCTGCTCGGTCAGCACGGCGCCGGCCAGCAATTCGCCGAACAGCAAGGTCACCAGGGTGACGATCGGCATCAGCGCATTGCGCAAGGCGTGGCGCAGCACCACGCGGCGCGGCGACACGCCCTTGGCGCGCGCGGTGCGCACGTAGTCGGCGGACAGCGCCTCCAGCATGGAAGAACGCGTGTGCCGCATCAGGTAGGCCGCGATCGCCGTGGACAGCACCAGCGAGGGCATCAGCATCGTCTTGATCGACAGCCAGAAATCTTCCGCTGGCGACACGTAGCCCGAGGCCGGCAGCAGCTTCCACTGCACCGACACCACCATGATCAGGATGATCCCCAGCCAGAAGTTGGGGATCGACATGCCGGACAGCGCCGCGATGTTGGCCCCCATTTCGATGGGCTTTCCTTTGCGCACCGCTGCGATGATCCCCATCGGGATGCCGATCAGCAGCGCGAAGAACATCGCCATCGCAGCCAGTTGCAGGGTGACGGGCAGCTTTTGCGCGATCAGCGTCGTGACGGGCACGTCGGTGCGCAGGGACTTGCCCAGGTCGCCTTGCAGCACTTGGCCGGCCCAGGCCGCGTATTGCACGGGCAAGGGATCGTTCAGGCGGTATTTGTCGCGCAGGTAGTCCAGGACGGCCGGGTCGCGCTCTTCGCCGGCCAGTGTCAGCACCGGATCGCCGGGCAGGATTTTTTGCAGCATGAAGACGATCATCGACACCAGTATCAGTGTCGGTATCGCGACGACCACGCGGCGCAAGATGAGTTTAAGCATGTGGGAAAAACCGTAGAACAGGAACGGCGGACGGCGTCAGGCCAACATCACCTGGCGCGCGGCCGCCGCAAAGAACCGTTGGACGCGTCGCCGCCTCCAACGTGCGCGGCGCCCCCGGGAGGACGCCGCGCCTCGTCGTCACTTCTGCGCGAACGTCACACCCTTCAGGCGGATCATGCCGTCAGGATACGGCGTAAAGCCCTTGACCTTCTTGCCCATGGCGAACGGCCACGGCTGGTAGTAGTTGTACACGCCCGGCAGCTCGTCCTGGATGATGGTCTGCGCCTGGTCGTAGATTTCCTTGCGCTTCGCTTCGTCAGGCACCGTGCGGGCCTCGTTCAGCAGCTTGTCCACTTCCGGGTTGCAGTAATGGCCATCGTTCAGCGCGCCCTTGCAGGTCACGAACGCGTGCACGTTGCCGTCGGGATCGACCCGGCCGGACCAGCCCAGCATCACGATCTGGAAGTTGCCCGCCGACGATTCCTTCTGCAAGGCCGCGTATTCGGTCGGGCGCAAGGACAGGTCGAAGCCCGCTTCGGACGCCATCGCCTGGACGATCTCGGCAATCGACGAGGTCGTCGTGTTGTTGCCGAACACCAGTTCGGCCTTCACGCGGTCGAACCCGGCTTGCTTGAGCAATGCCTTGGCCTTGGCCGCGTCGCGCTTGGTAACCGGGAACTTGTCGCTGTGATAGGGGCTGGCCGGCGGGAACGGCTGCTGGGCGGGTTCGAAGATGCCGCCGCCTGCCACGTCGTTGATGGCGTTGCGGTCCAGCGCGTACTGGAACGCCTGACGCACCAGCTTGTTCTTGAACGGATTGTCTTCGGCGCGCTTGCCGTTATCCACGTTGAACATGAACTGCTGGAAACCCAGACCCGCCACCGGCGCAAACGTCAGGCTGGCGTCGTTCTTGACCTGCGGCGCGTCCGAAGGATTCAAGCGCTCCAGCATGTCCAGGTCGCCCGCACGCAGGTTCGACAGGCGAACCGTGGTGTCGGGGATGGGCAGGAAGGTCACGCGCTTGAAGGCGTAGTCCTTGGCGTCGTAGTACTGGTCGAATTTCTCCAGCACGATGCGGTCGTTCTGGATGCGTTCGACGAACTTGTACGGGCCCGAGCACACGGGCTTGCGGCCCACCGACGCCACGTCGGCGTCGGCGAAGGTCTTGGGCGACAGCATCATGCCGGCGCGGTCGGACAGCTGGGCCAGCAAGGTGGCGTCCGGCTTCTTCAAGGTCAGGACCAGCGTGGACGCGTCCGGCGCGTCCACTTTCTCGACCGAAGCCAGTTCACCCTTGCGCAGGCTGTCCGGCAGGCTCATGGCGCGTTCCAGGTTGGCCTTGGCCGCCGGTGCGTCGAACTTCGTGCCGTCATGGAACAGCGCGTCTTCGCGCAGCTTGAAGGTCAGCACCTTGTTGTCGGGGCTGAACGACCACGACGTGGCCAGTTGCGGCACGAAATGCAGCTTGGGATCGATGTCCACCAGCTTGTCGCACAGCGACGTGAACACGATGCGGCCGACGTAGGTGCGGGCGCGGTGCGGGTCCAGGACGTCCGGGTCTTCCTGCAGGCCGATCCGGATGTTCTGGGCGCACGCCGCCCCCGCAGCCAGCGCCAGCAAGCTGGCGCCGAAGGTCATGGTCAAGCGTTTCATTGTGTTTTTCCCCTTGTTGCTTGCGAGCTTAACGTTTAGAAGCCGACCGCCTGGCCGTCGCGGCGGCTGTCGCTGGCGGCGACATAACCCAGTTCGTTGTCCGTCTCGGACATGCGCCAGATGAACTGGCCGGCGCCGAAGTCCATGTAGGGATCGTCAACGGACTTCAAAGCATGCCCGAGGTCTTTCAGGCCCGCAATGGTGGAAGCCTTCATGTTGGTCTCGATGTCCAGCGTGAAGTCGCGGTTGACCTTCCAGCGCGGCGCGCAGCACGCGGCCTGCGGGTTCTGGTGGTAGTCGATCATGCGGACGACCGTCTGCATGTGACCCTGCGGCTGCATGTCGCCGCCCATCACGCCGAAGCTCATGACCGGCTTGCCGCCGCGCGTCAGGAAACCCGGGATGATGGTGTGGAACGGACGCTTGCCGCCTTCGACCACGTTGGCGGACTTGGGGTCCATCGAGAAACCGACGCCGCGGTTCTGCATGCTGATGCCGGTGCCCGGCACGACCACGCCCGACCCGAAGCCCATGTAATTGGACTGGATGAACGAGATCATCATGCCGTTTTCGTCGGCGGCGGTCAGGTAGATGGTGCCGCCGGCGTGCGGGCGGCCGGCTTCGAAATGGGTGGCCTGGTCCAGGCGGATCAGCTTGGCACGGCTGTCCAGATAAGCGTCCGACAGCATCTGCTCGGGCGTGACCTGCATGGCGCGGGGGTCGGCCACATACTTGTACAGGTCGGCGAAGGCCAGTTTCATGGCTTCGATCTGGATGTGCTGCGACTGCACGGAATCCACGGGGATGTCCGACATATCGAAGCGTTCGACGATGCCCAGCGCGATCAGCGCGGCGATGCCCTGCCCGTTCGGCGGGATCTCGTGCAGCTCGTAGCCGCGGTACGACTTGGAAATCGGCTTGACCCAGTCCGGACGGTAGTTGCGCAGGTCTTCCAGCGTCATCGCGCCACCGCATTCCTTGCTGAAGGCGGCGATGCGTTCGGCCAGTTCGCCTTCATAGAAGTCGCGGCCCTTGGATTCGGCGATGCGGCGCAACGTATTGGCGGCGTCCGGGAAACGGAAGTGTTCGCCGACCTTGGGCGCGCGGCCTTCCGGCATGAACGCCTGGGCGTAACCCGGCTGCGACTTCAGTTCTTCGGCGGCGGCGCCCCACTTGTGCGCCACCACCGGCGGCACGGCATAGCCGCGCTCGGCGATTTCAATGGCAGGTTCGAACAGTTGTTCGAACGGCAGCTTGCCCAGCTTTTCGTGCAGCGCGGCCCAGCCGGCCACCACGCCCGGCACCGTCACCGCGTCCCAGCCGCGTTTGGGCTGGATGGCCAGGCCGTCCGGCCCCGTGCCGTACTTGGCCTTGAAGTATTCGGTGTTCCAGGCGGCGGGCGCCACGCCCGACGAGTTCAAACCATGCAGTTCCTTGCCATCCCAGACGATGGCGAAGCAGTCGCCGCCCAGGCCGCAGGAAACCGGTTCGACCAGGACGATCGTGGCGGCGGCCGCAATGGCGGCGTCCACGGCGTTGCCGCCCTTGAGCAGCATGCGCAACCCGGCTTGGGCTGCCAGCGGATGCGACGTGGACACCACGTTGCGCGCAAACAGCGGGATGCGTACGGAAGGATACGGGTTGACCCAGTCAAAGGTTTTCATCGGCTTGTCTCTAAACGGTCTGAACGGTTAAGCAGGCGAAGGTACTCTCGTGATCTAATTAAATCAATTTGATTTTTTGTTCCGTCATAAAAGAAAATTTTATGAGTACGATCCGGTTTTTACGCACTTTCCTGGCCGTCGCCCATCACGGTTCCTTTTCCGAAGCCGCCGAGCAAGTGGCGCTGACCCAGGCCGCCGTCAGCTTCCAGATGCGTTCACTGGAGGCGGAGCTGGGCCGCGAACTGTTCGACCGCAGCGGGCGTCTTGCCATTCTTAACGCAGCCGGCCGGGAATTGCTACCTGAAATCAAGCATTTACTGGATTTATACGACCGAATGCGCTTGCCGCGCACCGTGCCTGGCGAACTGGCTGGCGCGGTATCGGTCGGCAGCATCGTGTCCTGCATGGGGACCCTGTCCAAAGTGGTGTCGGGCCTGAAGAAGGCCCACCCGAAGCTGGACGTGCGCATCCTGTCGGGCAAGGCCAGCGAGTTGGCCGGCAAGGTCGAAGACGGCGAATTGGACGCAGCCTTCCTGGTGGAAGCCGGCCGCAAGATGGCCAGCACGCGCTGGACGCCGCTATATGAAGAGCAACTGGTGGTGATCGCCCCGGCGTCCGCCGCGGGCAAGGACGCCCGTCAGGTATTGGCGAACAACCCCTTCCTGCGCTTTGACCGCACCCAGCGCACGGGGCTGCAGATCGACCGCCTGCTGCGGCGCCTGGCGGTGCCGCTCAATGAATTCCTGGAACTCAACGCTATCGAGACGCTGGTGGAACTGGTGCGCCAGGAAGTGGGCGTGACCCTGCTGCCGCTGATCAACGGGTCAAACTGGCAGCACAGCCCGGAACTGCGGATCTTGACGCTGCCCCAAGACTTAGGCCCGCTTTCGCGGGCCATTGGCATGCTCGAACGGCGCGAGCATGCGCGCCAGGGCATCACGGCGGCGATCTGCGATGCGTGCGCCACGGCCTTCCGGGCGCGCGAACCGCAGACCGCTGCCTGACCCTTAGGTCGCCATCGCCGGGTCGGTCACCGACGACTTGCCGGTTTCGACGCGGCCCGCGAAGCGGCGCAGGTACGACGGATCTTCGGCCAGGCGCGCCGTGAAGTCGTACCAGTGGCCGCTGCCTTCCAGGGCCCAGTGCTGCTCGACCTTGCTGCCGGCGGGCACGGTCAGCGTCCAACGCTCGTTGTTGCTGTAGTAGGCGTTGGGCGTGACTTCGAAGGTGCAGGCGTCTTTGCCGCTGTTGATGAAGCTGACATAGACGTCGCCGTTGGCGATGTCGTAGCAGACGCGGATTTCCGGATCCAGCTGCGCCGTGCGGGCCAGGGCCAGGTCGCCCGCGAACTGGCGGTGATAGCCGTTGGGGCCGAGCACCCACAGGTCGTACTTGCCGCCGTCGACCGCCGTATCCCAGCTGCCTTCCAGCTGCTTGCCGGCTTCGACCGTATAGCGGCGCGGCAGGCGGTCCAGGTGCAGGCGGTCATAGACATGGAACACCGCCGCCTGCTTGCCCGTGTTGGAGAACACCAGCCACATGTTGCCCGTGCTGGGCTGGCTGCGCCCGCTGGTGTGCAATTCGTACGGCAAGGCGCGCGAATAGCGGTGGCCCGCTTCCTGCACCGGCTTGGCCTGGGTGCTGGGGTCCGGCAGCGGCACGGCGGTCAGGGCTTCCTGCTCGGTGCGTTTCTGGTCCGATTCGGCGCGCGTCTGCAGATTCAGGTTGGGCAGCTTCTCGTCGTTGGGCGTGGCGAAGTTGAACGCAGAGGTCATGTCGCCCAGCACGGCGCGGCGCCACGGGCTGATGTTCTCTTCCTTCACGCCGAAGCGGGCTTCCAGGAAACGCAGCACGGACGTGTGGTCGAACGCCTGGGAATTGACCCAGCCGCCGCGGCTCCACGGCGACACCACGTACATCGGCACGCGCGGACCGGGGCCGTAGACGCGGTTGTCGGCCGCGTCCTGGGCCGAGGCGTGCGTGTGGCGTTCCAGGTCGGTGTTGACGGTGGACGCGCCGGCCATCGAACCGTCCGGGTTCAGCGACGGGGCGGCGGGTGGCGGCACGTGGTCGAAGTACCCGTCGTTCTCGTCGAAGTTGATCAGCAGGACGGTCTTGCTCCATACGTCCGGGTTCGACGTCAGCGCATCCAGCGTTTCCTGGATGTACCAGGCGCCCTGGACGGGGCTGGACGGGCCGGGGTGTTCGGAATACGTGGCGGGCGCCACGATCCACGACACCTGCGGCAGCCTGCCGTTGTTGACGTCGTCGCGCAGGGCTTGCAGGAAGCCGCCGTCAGGCATGGTGTTGGCCGTGCCCTTGTACAGCGGATTGGACGCATCCATGCTAGGGGTCCAGGCCGGGTACGGCGCGCCGTTGGCGGAATTGCCGGCTTGCTCGTTGGCGCGGCGATATTGCTGGAAGCCGGCCAAGGGATTGTCGCCGAAGTTCTCGGGCAGGTTCTGGTAGACCGTCCAGCTGACGCCGGCCTTCTGGAGCCGTTCCGGATAGGTCGTCCAGGTCCAGCCGGTGGTGGACGCGCCCAGGCTGTCCCACTGGTTGCGGGTCGACGGACCATTGCCCTGCGCCAGCGGATCGTTGGTGCCGGTCCAGTGGAACAGGCGGTTCGTGTTGGTGCCGCCGTGCGTGGAACAGTGGTAGGCGTCGCACAGGGTGAACGCTTCAGCCAGCGCGAACTGGAAGTCCACCTCTTTCTGGCGGTAGTAACCCATCGACTGGTTCTGCTTGTAGCGCGGCCACTGGTTCATGCGGCCGCCGTCCCAGGCCATCTGCGCGTCCACGTAGTCGTGCGGCGTGCCCGACACGCGCTGGGCGTTGCCCTGCGTGCTATCCAGGTGATACGGCATGACCACGCGCGTGCCATTGGTCTGTTCCCAGACCGAACGGTTCTGCGCCAGCGGGATCGTGATGCGGTCGCCAAAGCCGCGCACGCCCTTGAACGTGCCGAAGTACATGTCGAACGAGCGGTTTTCCTGCATCAGGATGACCACGTGCTCGACGTCGTTGATCGTGCCGGTGCGGTTGTTGGCCGGAATGGCCAGCGCGCGGCGGATGGCGGGCGGGAACATCGACAGCGCGGTCAGGCCGGCGGTGGACGCCGCGGCGTTGCGCAGGAAGCGGCGCTTGCCGGCGTGGATCGGGTCTTTTTCGGACTTCACGGTTTCGTTTCCTATGACTCGGTAGGGAGCGCGGCTCAAGGCGCGCAACGCAGTTCGGGCTTGGCCGGCGTGGGCGGCACGGGCGTCGGGGTTTCGGTTCCGCCGCCGTTGTCGGGCTTGCTGTCGTCGCCGTCATCGCCGCCGCAGGCGGCCAGGGTGGCGGTCAGCATCAGCACCGCGCCGACGCGCAGCAAACCGCGCAAGATCAAGGAGTTGCTCATGGTTTTCTATCCTAGGAACATCAGGGAAACAGTTCGGAAACGGACTTGCCGGACATGGCGAGCGACTTCACTTCGGCCTCGGTCAAGGCACGCGACCAGAAGGCCAGATCGTCGAAATTCATCGTGTACGGGCCCTTCGTGCCGGCGCAGCAGATGCCGTAGGTGCCGCGGCCGTCTTCGTTCAAGCCGATGTGCGGGCCGAAGACGCCGGCCACTTGCGCCAGGTTCACCGAACCCGTGGCGGTAGAGCGACGCGTGAATCCCAGTTCGCTGTCGTAGACGGAGGCCGTCATGGTCTTGGCGGTCTTGTCGACGGTCATGGCGATGTAGACCGGCTTGTTGGCCGTGAACTTCACGCCGTTGATGTCGACGCGCGATCCGCCGCCCGCCAGGTTGAAGCGCAGCTCGGGGCCGGCCCACTGGGCGATGGTGATGCCGGGGTTGCCGCCGGAGTTGTAGTCCTTGTTGCCCAGGATCGAGCGGTCGTTGGCCGTGCCGTCGGACTGGAACCAGAAGCCGATCGTGAAGACCTGCAGACTATCGAGCAGGCCCGCCGGGTAGTCCAGCTTGAAGGCGCCGAGGGCGGCCGAACCACGCTCGTTCTTGAACATCTTGCCGAACACGCCCGCGTCGGCGAAGGCCGGGGCTTGCACGCCGTCGTACGGCGTGATCACGCCACCGCCCGCCGCGATGTCGGTCACGTTGCCTTCAAACGGGAACAGCATCGTCAGACCGGTGCGCAACGACGGCAACAGCACCACGGGTTTGGCATACACCACCGTGGCGCGCGTGGCGCTGACGGCGCGCCCTGCGGACACGCTGTAGTTCAACGTGTGCACGCCTTCGGTATCGAACGTGAAGCCTGTATCCGCGTATTCCGTGGCCGTGCCCGGCAGGCGCGCCACTTCGGCGCCGTCGCGGCTGACGACGATTTCGCCGTCGGGTTCGCCAACGCGCACCCAGGACAGCGTCACGGTCTTGTTGTCCATCGACGTACGGGTCGCCAGCCGGCGCAGCGCCAGCGGCTCGGACAACGGCGTGCCCGCCATGTCGTACTGGCCGTCGGCCGGCAGCGCGCCCAGATGCGCCAGCATCGTCGGCGCAACGTCGGCAGCGCTGGGCAGCGCGTACCAGTTGCTGTCCCAGACGCCGTCAAACGACGCATCGTCGGCCGTGCCGCCCAGCATCGCCGGCTGGTTCGTCGCCAGCATGATGGTCTTGTTGGACGACAGCGGCAGGCCGTCGACGGTGCCCGTCTTGCCCAGGCCGTGGCTCGTCGCCACGACGATCAGCCAGTTCTCGTTGGGGTTCGCCGCACGGCGGTCGGCGATCTGCTTGGCCAGGACGCCCACGGCGGCGTCCGTCTGGCGGATCACGGCCTGGTAGTTGGCGCCGAAGCCGCTGTCGGACGCGGCGCGCTCAGCGGCGCCGAACTGGGCCACGACCACGTCGTAGCCTTCCGTGATGCGGTCACGCGCCTGCGTGGCGACGCAGTCGTCAACGCCCGCGCAGTCGGTCACCGCTTGCACGTAGCCTGCGTCGCGATCGCTGCCGACCAGGCCAGCCAGCAATGTCGAATTGAAGGCGCCCGCCAGGCGGGCATCGGGGCGCGCTGCCTTGACGCGCTGGAACAGGCTGGGCGCTTTCATCGCTTGACCCACCGCGTCGGACCGCACGCCGTGCACGTCGGCCCATTGGCCGGTCAGCAAGGTGGCCCAGCCCGGTGCGGCCAGCGTAGGCTGCTGGGTCACACCGCCCGTCACGCCGCCCGTCCAGGCGCGCGTGACCGTCAACTGCCCGATGTTGGACAGAGTCTTGTCCGCAACGCCGCTGCGCATGGCGTCATACGTCAAACCATCGACGCCGATGAACAGCACCTTCTCGACGGCCGGCTTGCCCGGCTCGGTCACTGGCGGCGTCGTGGGAGGCGCCTCGGTGTCGTCGTCATCGTCGCTGCCCCCACAGCCCGCCAATGCGCTGGTAGCCAGCAACATGGCGCACCATCTTCTCCAATTCAATGCTTGCATGCTTATCTTCTCGTTTCATGAACAGGGTTTTACGCTGCGCACATAGTGGCGGTTCAACGTGAAGGCCCCATGAAACAAAGGGCAGAAAGCTTGATCGACGGATCAGGATTCTTTTGCGAAAAAAACGGTTGCGACGCCCATGAAAAAGGACCGGCGTACCGGTCCTTTGGAACTGCAGCGGAAGCGGCGCCTGCACCGCCCCGTCCCGCATGCGCAGACGCGCGCGGCTTACGCGCCGATCTTCACGCCGGTCAGATAACCGACCGCCGCGCCGAAGCCGTCCTTGTAGTTGGCCTTGACCAGCGGTTCCAGCGTCGGACGTACCACTGCGTGGATGGCGCCCCAGTCGGCCGCGTGCTGGAAGTTGCTGGTGATGTAGGTCCAGCCGTTGATCTCGTCCACGGCCTGCAGGCCCGTGGATTCCGCCGCCACCGGGCACGACAGCAAGCGCGACAATGCCTTGGTGTCGACGTTGTAGGCCCACATGAAGTTGTTGACGTGGCCGCCGCTGTCTTCGCCCACGAACAGCGTGCGCAGCTTTTCGGAGAACTTCAGGTTGTCGGGGTTCGAGATGAAATCGGCGTCATGCGTGTTGCCCAGCGCGTCCGGTGTGGCCAGCGGCTTGCCGATCAGCTCCGTCACGGCGCCCATGTCCACCGGCACCCATTCGCTGTCGATCGTGCTGCCGTCGGTATCCACCTGGCCCGCCTTCATGTGCAGCTGGTACACGGCGCCGGCCGAATTGCCTTCGACCTTCAGGCCCGGGACTTTGCCATCGATCATCGACGATTCCACGCGCGACATGGCGCTGTAGGCGATCTTGTCGCGGGCATTGACGGTCGTGCCTTCCATCTTGGTGAAGGCCAGCGTGCCCCCCACCATTGCCGCGTAGCGGTGCGTTTCCAGGAAAGCGGCGGCCTGGCGGCGTCCCGGCTGCAGCTTGACCCAGTTGTCCTTGCCGCTGTAGCGGATCTTGGTGAACGACGCATCGGTCGGGTCAACGGTGCGCACGTCCATGATGTCGGCGGCCACCAGCTGGTCGGCCAGCTCCTTGACTTCGGCGCTGGTGGCGTGGCCCAGCTTGATCCACTTGAGCGTGCCGGCGCCCGGGCCCGTGCCGGAAGTCTGCGTCCATTGCGCCACGTACAGCGTGCCCGCCGACAGGTCCGCCTTGCGGTCGGCCACGAACATGAACAGGCCACCGTTGGTGGCGTCGTCGCCCATCAGCGCGGTGCGCTGGTCGGGCATCATCTGCACCAGTTCGTGCGAGATGCGGCCCATGCAGTAGTGCTTCTTGACCGTGCCCGTGCCGTCCGGATGCACGGTCACTTCCGGCATGTGGCCGTAGTGGTAGGGATTCGCCTTGGCGGGGTCGCCGTAGACATTCTGGCTGTAGGTCTGGAAGGCCGCCTGCGTGCGGGCGACCGTTGCGTCCGGCTCGTACTCTTCGCTGGACAGGTGGGTGCCCCAGGGCGACAGGCTGGCGCCACAGGTGATCCACAGGCCATGCACCGACGACGTGTCGACGTTGCTGTACTTCACCAGGCTGAGCTTGCCGGTGTTCGGGTCTTGCGACAGGGTCAGCACGGCGATCGGCGACGGCAGCAGGCCATACATGTCGTTGCCGGCCTGATCCATCGACTGGTATTCGAACTGCACCACGGCGTAGACCGCGTTGCCAGCGACGCCGGCGACCTTGGTCGGCTCCGACAGCGCCAGCAGCGACGTGCCGTCCGGACAGTTCGAGAAGAACTGGCGCGCCTTCGCAGGCACCGAGTTGTCCATGATGGGCGCGCCGGCCAGGTTGAAGTAACCGCCGGCCACCATCGTGCCGCCCTTGCCGTCCGGCACCGCGTCGCCCGTCATGAAGAACGGCTCGTAGCCCAGTTCGACGGTGCGCCTGGAACCGTCGCTGAAAGTCAGCGCCAGCGCCGAGCTGACGGTCGTGCGCGCCATCAGTTGCGGCGTGGCCAGCGTGGGCGCGGGCATCGACGTGAATGCGGCGGACGTGAACGTCACCGGCGTGACGGGCGGGTTGGGATTCGGATTCGTCGAGCCATCGCTGTCGTCATCATCGTCGCTCGAATTACAGCCGGCCAGCAGCGCAGCCATGCTGACGCCGCCGATCGGCAGCATCGGCGCGCCTCCCAGCATCTTCAGGAGTCGGCGGCGATTGGCTTGATTCGTATCTTGCATGCGGGTGTCCCAGTTGGATCGGATGAATGCTCGCCCCGAAGGGTTGAGCGTTGCCGGCATGCTAGATAGGCGCCGTGTAAGCGCAATGACAGAAAGCTGTACAGAAGCTGAATCGAAGGCGGTTTTTTGATATCGGCATTGTCATGAACGACCGCTATAGTCGGGCGCGTCGCTTTTCGAATCCTTTGTCGTCCTCATGCCTCTTTCCCTGCGCCCCTCCCTGCCCTCCGCGCCTGCCGCGCTGCGCGTCCTTGCCGTGCTGGCGCTGGCCGCGGGCGTGGGGGTATGGGCCGCCGTGCTGCTTGCGCCGCGCCCGGGCCCGCTGCCTCCCGCCGTATCCGCCGCCGCGCCGCGCGCAGCCGACAACACGCCGGTGGCGCTGTGGTTCGGAAAAGATGAGGTGATGCGCACGCAGATCAGCGTGCTGGGCCTGATCGCGGCCGGTTCGGATGGCGCGGTGGTGCTAAGCGTGGACGGGGGGCCGCCCCTGGCTTACCGCGCGGGCGGCGAAGTGGCCCCAGGCATCGTGTTGCGCGATATCGCCGTGGACGCCGTGACGGTGGAGCAAGGGGGAAGATTGAACCGCCTGGCAACGCCCGCCGCGCTGGCGGCGCCAGCGGGGATCGCACAGGTGAATTGAACGTGGGGAATTGGTCGAATGCTTGCGGGTCAGGCGGCGCTTCCTTTCAAGCGCCCGCCGATCAGCGCTTGCGGCCCGCGGGGCGGCCCATTTGCTTGCGGCCTGCCAGGTTCGACAGGGAAGACCCTGCCGGTTTCTGTGTGGCGGCAGCCTGCTTCTTCTGTTGAAGCGCCTTTTCCACTAACGCCGCCAATCCAGTCGAAGACTTCTCTTTTGTAGCCATTACCGCTCCTTGTAGAAGGGCCATGGTAGCAGGCGGGCGGCCCGGCAACGCATTACTGTCATATTTCATGTCCACAATCCCGTGCTTCTAGCAAAAGACCGGAGTTGCAAAGTGCGTCAGTTACCGCGTGGGCTAGCCCGCCAGCAAGGTTTCACCCTGATCGAGATCATGGTGGTAATTGTGATTATGGGGATCCTGGCGGCCCTGATCGTGCCGCGCGTGCTGGACCGCCCCGACCAGGCCCGGCAAGTCGCCGCGCGCCAGGACATCGCGGGCATCATGCAGGCCTTGAAGCTGTACCGGCTGGACAACGGCCGCTATCCCACCACGGCGCAAGGCCTGCGCGCGCTGGCCGAAAAGCCGGACGGCGCCAACAACTGGCGCGGCTATCTGGACAAGTTGCCCAATGACCCCTGGGGTCACCCGTATCAATACCTGAGCCCCGGCGTCAAGGGCGACATCGATGTCTTCTCGTTCGGCGCCGACAACAAGCCCGGGGGAGAAAACGGCGATGCCGACATCGGTTCCTGGGAGCTCTGAACGCGGCTTCACGCTGGTTGAAGTGCTGGTGGTGCTGGTGATCGTGGCCATCGCGGCCAGCATGGTCAGCCTGTCCATCGGCAAGCGCGACAACGGCCTGCGCAGCGACGCCCATCGCCTGGCGGACGCCTTCACGGTGGCGCAAAGCGAAGCCCGCAGCGACGGCCGCCCCATCCGCTGGCTGGCCAACGGCCAAGGCTGGTCATTCGAGCGCCAGGGGCGCCTGCCGGGCCCCAGCGCGGAAGAAGACACACCCGTGCCCGTCGACCACCTGGAACACGACGATATGCTGCACCCGCAAACCTGGGCGGCCGGGGTGGTCCAGCTGCGGCTGGATCCCGACCGACCGCTTGTCTTCAACACCGAATGGGTCGCCGCCCCAATGACGCTTACGCTTCACGCGGGGGATGCCAGCATCACCCTGCAACGCGACGCCTCCGGCCGTTATGACATCCGCTGAACTGCCCCGCCCCGCCAACCGCCAGCGCGGCTTCACCCTGATCGAAGTGCTGGTGGCGCTGGCCATCATCGCCGTGGCGATGGCCGCCGCCCTGCGCGCGACCGGCGTCATGTCGGCCAACAACCGCGCCTTGCAGGACAAGACGCTGGCGCTGCTGGCCGCGCAGAACGCCTTGACCCAGCTTCGGCTGGATCAGGTGCTGCCGCGTGCCGGTTCGCAAACCGTGCCCTGCCCGCAAGGCGGCCGCGCGCTGCAATGCGAACTGGTCTTCACCAATTCCATGAACCGCAGCTTCCGGCAGGTTTCCGTCAATGTCCATGACACGCGCTCCGTGCGTCCGGACGCCGTGCTGCTGCAACTGGACGGTCTGTTGTCCAGCCTGCGATGACCATGCGCCGCGCCGCTACCCCGCCCGCCCGCGCCCGCGCCGCCCAGGCCGGCTTTACGCTGATCGAAGTGCTGGTGGCCCTGGCGCTGATGGCGCTGGTCAGCCTGATGGCGTGGCGCGGCCTGGCCAGCGTGTCCAGCGCGCGGGACTGGATCGAGCAGGAGGCCGAGGACACGGACGCCATCGTGCGCACCCTGGGGCAGATGGGGCGCGACGTCGAGTTGTCCTACACCGGACCGGGCTTTGATGCCGCCGGCAAGGACGCGCTGGTATTGACGAGCGGCCTGCGCCTGTTGCGCCGGGCGAGCGGCGGCAACACCCTGGAGCTGCTGCGCCCCGATCCCGACGGCAACGGCCTGTGGCAGCGCGTGCAATGGCAAGTGCGGGCGGACGGCCTGTGGCGCGCCAGCGGCCCGTCGGCGCCGCGCAGCCCGCTGCCGGCCGCGACCGACGGCGTGCGGCTCCTGCCCGGCGTGCGGGGAATGAGCGTGCGCGCCTGGATCCCGGGTACGGGCTGGGTCGACGCCAATGCCAGCTTCGCCACCGCGCCCACCGGCATCGAGATCATGCTGGAACGCGGCGCGGCCAACGCACCGCAGCGTTACACCCGTATCCTGGAGCTGCCATGACGGTGCTTCCCCCGGCCCGCGAACGCGGCGCGGCAGTCATCAGCGCGTTGATCATCGTCGCGATCGTGGCGGCACTGACCACCAGCCTCTTCCAGCGCCAGACCGCCAGCACCCGCCGCGTGGAAAACGAGTTGGCCCGCGTACAGGCCCGCGTGATGCTGGCCGGCGGCATCGACTGGGCGCGCCTGGTCATCCGCGATCACGGCAAGCGCGAGTCCACCACACGCGGCGACCAGATCTGGGCGACGCCCGTGCTGGACACCCGCATCGAACGGCCGGGCGACGACCGCGTGGCCGTGTTCTCGGGCCGCGTGCAGGACGAGCAAGGCAAATACAACCTGAGCAATCTTGCGCGCAACGGCGTGCCGCAACCCGAACAGGAAAAGGTGCTGCGCCGGCTGCTGAACGTGCAGCAGTTGCCCGACACCCTGGCCGGACACCTCATCGACATCGTGGCTGCCGCGCAACCGCCGGCGCTGGCAGCCGATTCCCCCGCCTCGTCGAACGGCCAGCCCGTCCCCGCACCCGACGCGCGCGCGCCGCTGCCGCGTGGCGTGGACGAGATCGCCGCCCAGCTCGGGCTGGAACCGCCCGTGCGCAATGCGCTGCGCCGCACGATGACCGTGCTGCCGGTCGCCACCAGTGTCAACGTCAACACCGCGCCCGCCGAGGTCATCGCCGCGCTGGTGCCGGGCCTGTCGCTCAGCCAGGCGCGCGCGATGACCGGCGAACGCGACCGCGGCAACTGGTTCAACAACGCGGGCGACTTCGCCAACCGGCTTGCCGGCACCGGCGTGGAAGGGCCCGCGCCCACTGTCACGACTGCCAGCGGCTGGTTCCTGGCCAGCGGCACCGTGGTCTATGAGCGGGCCCGGGTATCCATGCAGGCGCTGGTGCGCAGCGCCCCGCCCGCCGCGCCCGACACGATATGGACACGAGAAATCCCATGAATTGCCCCAAAAACTCCCTAAGAATCGCGCTGCCGCCCCTGGATGAGTTCAGCGCCAGCTCGCCCTTGCCCTATGCCTGGTTCGACCGGCGCGGACGCTGCGCGCAGCAGGGCGAACTGACCTTGCAGGCCATGGGCAATGCCTATCCCAACGCCGCGTGCGAGGCCGTGCTGCATCCGGCCGACGTCATCGCCACCACGGTGCAGATCCCTGCCGTTGCCCGCCCACGCTTCGCCGCCGCGGTGCACAGCGCGCTGGAACCGCTGGTGCTGAGCGACCTGGACGCGTTGGCGATCGGCTACGGTGCGCGCGGCGCCGACGGCAAGGTGCCCTTGGCCTGGGCGCCGCGCGAACCCGTGCGGCGGGCGTGGAGCCTGCTGAATGCGCAGGGTTTGCGCGCGCATGCGCTCATCGCGCCGCAGACCCTGGCGCCCGAATCCGACGCGCCGTTGCGCGACCCGGCCGATCCGCGCTGGCGCGCGCCCTCGCCGTCCTGGTCGCTGGCCATGCCGCAATTGGCTCCGGCGCGCGTATCGCGCTGGCGCCCGGTATGGCGCTGGAGCGCGGCCGCGGCCGCCGTGTGGATCGCCGGCCTGAACATCCATGCCGCGCAATTGGGCGCCGAAGCCGACGCGCTGAAAAACGGGATGCGCCAGCAAGTGCTGGCCGCCTTCCCCGATCTGCCCGTGGTGCTGGACCCCGCGCGACAGGCCCAGCAGGGGCTGGATGCGCTGCAGGCCAACCGGGGCGCGGCCAGCGCCGCGGACTTCCTGCCGCTGGCGCGCGCCGCCGCGCAGACCCTGCCCTTCGCGGCCGACAAGGTCGCGCGCCTGACGTACGCCGACCAGGCGCTGACCCTGCAACTGGCCGATGCCGGCGAACAAGCGCAACGCGTTGCGGAAACGCCGGCGCTGATCCAGCAGGCGGCCGCCTTGGGCCTGAAACTAGAACGCGGCGATACCGACAACACCTGGCGCATCCTGCGCAAGCAACCATGACACTGAACCAACGCCTGCAACTCGCCTGGCAATCCCTCCGCAAGCCTGTGGACCCGGCACTGGCCCGGGCACGGCAGCGCTACGAAGCGCTGGCGCCGCGCGAACGCCGGCTGGTCACGGGCGCGGCCACGCTGCTGGGTTCGGCCCTGGTCTTCGTCACCTTGATCGAACCGCCCTTGAACGCAATGCGCAAGCTCCAGGCTGAATTGCCGGCCTTGCGCACCCAGGCCGCCAGCGTCGCCGACCTGACGGCCCAAGCCCGATCCCTGCGCCAGCGGTCCGCCACCCCAGCCACGGCCATGCCCACCTCGGCGGAACTGGGCGCCAGCCTGGAACGCGCCGGCCTGCCGGCGGGCATGTGGACATTGGGTCAGCCGGAATCCGGCGCGGGCGTGCAACTGGCCCTGAATCAGGCCCCGTCGTCCGCGCTACTGCGCTGGCTGGACGGCGCGGGCCGCGATTGGGGGCTGGCCACGCACAAGGTCGACCTGACCCGCGCCGCCAACCCCAATGGCCGGCCGCTGCCTGGTCTGGTGAACGGCCAGGTGACCCTGGCCCTGCCGGACAAGGCGGGAGCCCGCTGATGCCGCTACCCCGGATCAACAAGCGCGCGGCCGCCCTGCTGCTGGCCAGCGGCGCCTGTGCGCTGGCCGCCGGCGTCAGCGTGCTCCCTGCCCGGTGGCTGCTGGCGCTGCAGCCGGAGCAATCGCTGGTGGCGCTGGCCGACGCCAGCGGCACCGTGTGGCAGGGCAGCGCCTGGATCGCATTGGGCCCCAGGGGGTCGCAGCGCGTGCTGCCGCAGCCGGTGCAATGGCAATGGCGCTGGAATGCGATGGCGCTGGAAATCACTCACCCCTGGCTGCAAGGGCCGCTGCGCGCCCGTGTCGGCTGGACGGGCCTGTCGCTGCCGGCGCAGTCCCTGCGCGTCCCTGCCTCGGTCTTGCCCGCGCTGGGCGCGCCCTGGAACACGCTGGCGCCCGAAGGCATGCTGGAGATCAGCTGGCAGGCCCTGCGGCTGGGCGGGCCCCTGCCGACCGGCCCGATCGCCGATCTGCGCTGGCGCAATGCCGGCACGGCACTGACCTCCGTCGCGCCTGTCGGCACCTACCTGCTGCGGGTACAAGGCACCGGCAAACCGGGCGCCGCGCTGGCGCTCAGCACGGAAAGCGGCGTGCTGGCGGTGTCCGGCCAGGGCAATGTGACGGCTCGCGGGGTGAATTTCGAGGGCCAGGCCACGTTTGCCGCGTCGGCCACCGACGCCCAGCGCGCCGCGCTGGACGGATTGATGTCGACCCTTGGCCGGCGTTCGAACGATACGGTGCTGTTCGGCACCGGTAAGTGAACCTTGCCGGTGCCCGCGCGCGCGACGTCAGGCGTCGCGCGTGACGCGCACGATTTCTTCCGGCGACGTCTGGCCGCCGTCCACCCAGCGCTGGCCGTCCTGCCGCATCGTCCGCATCCCTGCCGCCACGGCGGCCAGGCGCAGCTCGCGTTCGTCGCGGCCCTCATGGATCAGCCGCCGCGCGTCGTCATCCACCGTGAACAGCTCGTGGATACCCGAACGTCCGCTATAGCCGGTGTGATTGCAGGTCGGACATCCCACCGGGTGGAACACCTGCCTGCCGTCCAGCATGGCGGGCTTCTTGCATTCCGGACACAGCTTGCGCACCAGGCGTTGCGCCAGCACGCCCAGCAGCGACGAGGCCAACAGGAAGGGCTCGACCCCCATGTCCGTCAAGCGCGTCACGGCGGACACGGCGTCGTTGGTGTGCAGCGTGGCCAGCACCAGGTGGCCCGTCAGCGAGGCCTGCACGGCGATCTGCGCGGTTTCAAGGTCGCGGATTTCGCCGATCATGATCACGTCCGGGTCCTGGCGCAGGATGGCGCGCAGGGCCAGCGCGAAGCTCATGTCGATCTTGGCGTTGACCTGGGTCTGGCTGATGCCCGACAGGTCGTATTCAATCGGGTCTTCGACCGTCAGGATGTTGCTGGTGGCGGCGTCCAGCCGGCTCAGCGCCGCATAAAGCGTGGTGGTCTTGCCGCTGCCGGTCGGCCCCGTCACCAGCACGATGCCGTGCGGCTGCCGGATCAGGCGGTCCAGCTGCGTCAACACCTCCGGGCACATGCCCAGGCGTTCCAGCTGCAGGCGCCCTGCCTCCTTGTCCAGCAGGCGCAGCACGGCGCGTTCGCCATGCCCTGTCGGCAAGGTCGACACGCGCACGTCGATCGGCCGTCCGCCCACGCGCAGCGCAATGCGGCCGTCCTGCGGCAGGCGCTTTTCGGCGATGTCCAGATGCGCCATGATCTTGATGCGCGAAATCAACGCGGCATGCAGGGCCTTGCGCGGCGACACCACATCGCGCAAGGTTCCGTCCACGCGGTAGCGCACCACGGAATGCGTCTCGAAGGGCTCGATGTGGATATCGCTGGCGCCATCGCGCGCCGCCTGCGCGAAGAGTGCATTGATCATGCGGATCACAGGCGCGTCGTCCTGCGCCTCCAGCAGGTCCGCCACCTCGGGCATGTCCTGCAGCAGCCGGTCCAGATCGATCTCGTTTTCGGCCACGCCCATGACGGACGCCGCGTCCTCGGAATGGCTGTAGGCGGCCGTCAGCAGGGTCTCCAGCGCCTCGTCGTCGACGTGCGCCAGCGCGATATCGCCGTGGCAGCGCCGGATCTCGCGCACCGCCCAATCGGGGGTGCGCGGGCTGACCGTCAACTGCACCTGCCCCGCACGCAGCGACAGCACGGCGCGCTGGGCGCGCGCCCAGGCATAGGGCAAGGGGTGCGCGCTCATAGCAGCGACTCGGGGTCCACCGCGACGCCCATGGTGACCGACTGCGACACGCGCATCGGCATCGACGCGTCGCGCTGCGGCGCCATGCCCGGATACTGGCGGACCGCGAAGGATTCCACGGTGGCGGGCGGCGGACGGCGCATCGTGGCCGCCTGCTGTTCCGGCCGCAGGTCATAGGCGTTGTTCGACACGGACGGCGCGGAACCCGGCGGCGGCAGCATCGGCGCCTGCATGTCGGGCAATGCCCAGTGTTCGCCGGGCTGCGTGGCGGCTTGCGCGCGGCGCATGTAGTCGTAGCGGTCCATGGTGACGCTGGCGCTGCGGTTCGCGTCGCGCACGACGTACGGGCGCAGGAAGACCATCAGGTTGGTCTTGGTGCGCTTGCGCGAATCGTAGCGGAACAGCGACCCGATCACCGGCAGCGAACTCAAGCCTGGCACGGCGTTGGTGGTCAGCGTCACGTTGTCTTCCAGCAGGCCGCCCAGCACGATGATCTGGCCGTCGTCGATCAGCACGCTGGTGTCGATGGCGCGCTTGTTGGTCACGATGCCGGTGGTGGCGTTGGAGCGGCTTTCGTCGATGCTGCTGACTTCCTGGTAGATGTCCAGTTTGACCGCGCCGCCTTCCGAAATCTGCGGACGGATGTTCAGCTTCAAGCCCACGTCCTCGCGCTCGATCGTCTGGAACGGATTGGAGCTGCCGTTGCTGCCCGAGGTCACGTACTGCCCCGTCACGAAGGGCACGGTCTTGCCGACCAGAATGCTGGCAGACTGGTTGTCCAGCGTCAGCAGGTTCGGCGTGGACAGGATGTTGGCTTCGCCCGAATTCTGCATGGCGCGCGCCAGCACGCCCAGGTTGATGACCTTGTTGCCCAGCACGTCCACCGTGCCCTTGACCACGCCCAGGCTCAAACCGCCGCCGAGCGCGTCGATCGACGTCGGCCCCGTGCCGGTGATGCCGCTGCCGCCCAGGTTGGTGCCGCCGATGAAGCTGGTGCCGCCGCTGTTGATGTTGCCCGCGCCCGTCATCCACTGGATGCCGAATTCCGCGGCCTTCTGTTCGCTGACTTCCACGATCAGGCTTTCCACCAGCACCTGTGCGCGACGCTGGTCCAGCTGGTCAATCACTTCGCGCAGGCTGCGATACAGCGGCTCCGGCGCCGAGATGATCAGCGAGTTCGTCGCCGGGTCTGCCTGGATGGTGGCGCCGCCTGCCGAATACGACACGGCCTGGGTGCTGTTGTCTTCGCGCGAGATGCGTTCCTGTTCACCCGACAGGCCGCCCTTGGACGAGCCCGACATGCCCTGCCCCATCTGGCCGCCAGTGTTGGAGGCGGTGTTCTGCGGGCGGGCGCCGCCTGTGGGGCCTGAAGCGCCGCCTGTGGGGCCTGAAGCGCCGGCGGCGCCACCGTTGGCGCCCGGCGCGGCGTTCGCCTGGCCGGTCAGCAAGCCGCCCAGCACTTCGGCGATGCGCGTGGCTTGCGCGTTGCGCATGTACACCACATGCAGGTTGCCCGCACGGTTCTGCTGCGCGTCCAGCTTCATGATCAGGTCGCGGGCCAGCCGCGTGCGCGCGGGGCTGCCGGAACGCACCAGCACGCTGTTGCTGCGCGGGTCGGCCACGACGGCGATGCGCTGGGTCGGATCACTGCTTTGCGTATCCAGCAGTTGCGAGGCCAGGATGGCAATGTCGGTCGCGATGCCGGATTGCACCGGCACCACGTCCGTGTCAATCGAGCTGGGCACGTCGATGCGCGCGATGACCTGCGCGATCCGTTCCAGGTTGTCCGCGTAGTCCGTCACCACCAGCGTGTTGTTGCCGGGGTAGGCATTGATGGGGTTGTTCGGCGGCACCATCGGCCGCAGCACCGGAACCAGGTTCGCGGCGTTCTCGTACTTCAGCGGGAACACGCGCGTCAGCATTTCACCGCTACTGCTGCCCTTTGCAAACGTCGACACCGGCACCGGCGCGCGCGCGGCGCCACCCGTCGGCGTGCCGGATGCGGGCGCTGCGGGCCGCGTATTGCCTACCACCGCGCTGCCTTGCAGCTTGGCATCGGCTTCGGGCACCACTCGTGTCACGCCGTCCACATCAACGATCGCAAATCCCTGCAGGCGCAATGCGCCGGTCAGCATGGCCAGCGCCTGTCCGCTATCGACGGGCCGGTCCGACACCAGCGTGAGTTTGCCCTTGACGCGGGGGTCGACCAGGAAGTTGCGCTGCGTGAACAGCGACAGCGCGCGCAACACGGCGGGGATATCGGTGTCGACGAAATTCAGGCTGACACGGTTGTCTGCCTGTTGGGCGTGGGCCGTGCTGAGTGCCGGTCCGATTTGGCTTGCTGCAAGCAAGACCGCAAGGCTGAACTGCGCGAGATGACGCATGACGAGATAGGTGCCTGAGACGTGAAATCGTGTGAAAAAACGTGAAAGCGCGTCGGAGTATACGGGGTGACAGTGCAACACTACGGTCATATTTGACATGCAACATACTGGCTGGAAACCCTTTAAATTCGGGGCTTTTGCACGTTTCGCATTTGCGTGCGCCCCCTTGCCTCAACCATGCCTTCCTTCCGTTACGAAGCGACCGACGCGCTTGGCAAAATCGTGCGCGGCACGATTGATGCCGACTCCGAGCGCGGTGCCCGCAACCAGTTGCGCGGCCGCGGACTGTTGCCGTTGTCCACCGCATTGGCGGCACGGGCGGAGGGGTTGGGCGCCAGCTTGCGCACCCGCTTGTCGGACGCCGATCTGGCCTGGTTGACGCGCCAGCTGGCCAGCCTGCTGGCCGCGCGCCTGCCGTTGGATGCCGCACTGTCCGCCACGCTGGAGCAAGCCGAAAAGAAGCACATCGCCGCCACCCTGGGCAGCGTGCGCGACGACGTGCGCGCCGGCCATCGCCTGTCCACCGCCTTGGCTGCGCGCCCCCGCGACTTTCCCGAGATCTACCGCGCGCTGATCGGCGCAGGCGAAGAATCTGGTGACCTGGCGCAGGTGATGGAAAAGCTGGCGGACTACATCGAAGAACGCAACACGCTGCGCAGCAAAGTGATGACGGCGTTCATCTACCCGGCGGTGGTGGCCAGCGTATCGGTCATCATCGTCATCTTCCTGCTGGGCTACGTGGTGCCGCAAGTGGTGTCCGCTTTCAACCACGCCAAGCAGCAGTTGCCGATGCTGACCCGCGTGATGCTGGCCCTGTCCGACTATGTCCGCGAATGGGGCATGGTGACGGGCGTTGCGCTGGTGCTGCTGATTGCGTTGTGGCGCTATACCTTGCGGGCGCCGGCGGCGCGGCGGGCCTGGCACGCGCGCGTGCTGCGGCTGCCGCTGGCAGGGCGCTTCGTGCTGGGCGTGAATGCGGCGCGCTTCGCGTCCACGCTGGCGATCCTGTGCGGCAGCGGCGTGGCGCTGTTGACCGCCTTGGAAGCCGCCCGCCGCACGCTTGGCAACGATGTGCTGCGCCAGGCCGTGGACGAAGCGTCGGAGCGCGTGCGCGAAGGCGCGGCGCTGTCCGCGTCGCTGGGCGCGCAGAAAGTCTTCCCCTCTCTGCTGGTGCATCTGATCGCCAGCGGCGAGAAGACGGGCCGCCTGCCCGAACTGCTGGACCGCGGCGCGCAGAACCTGTCGCGCGACCTGGAACGGCGCGCAATGGCGATGACGGCCTTGCTGGAGCCGGCACTGATCCTGCTGATGGGCGGATTCGTGCTGCTGATCGTGCTGGCGGTGATGATGCCGATCCTGGAAATGAATCAGCTTATCCGCTGACGGGCGTTCCCCCTCCCCCCGGGGGGCAGAGGCCGCGCAGCAGGACAAGGCCGCGCGTTTCTGTAATATTGCGCAATGGCCTGGCCGTTCGTTTTGCCGCTGCCTCGACCCCGTCGCCTTCCGCGACCGCACGCCATGTGACCCCGGATATTTGCCATGCCCGACCCGATTCGTCTGCAGGCCCTGATACAGGATTGCGCGCGCGGCCAGGAATCCGCGCTGGCCGAACTCTATCGCCAGACGTCCCCGCATCTGTTTGCGCTTGCCGTACGTATATTGCGACGAAGCGACTGGGCGGAGGAGGTCCTCCAGGACAGCTTCATCAATATCTGGCGCAACGCCGCCCGCTATTCTTCCGAGCAGAGCCAAGTCATGACCTGGATGACGCGCATCGTGCGCAACCGCTGTATCGACCTGCTGCGCAGGCCGGACCTGGAGCGCCCCGACGCCGACGGCGAATTGACGCTGGCGTGGGCGGACGACGCGCCGGGCCCGTTCGAACGCCTGCAGACCGATCAGGATGCCCGGCGCCTGGCCGACTGCCTGAAGCAACTCGAGGGTCAGCAGCGCGCGGCCATCGCGCTGTCTTTCTTCGATGACCTGAGCCACAGCGAGATCGCCAGCCGTCTGCAGACGCCGCTGGGCACCATCAAAAGCTGGGTGCGCCGCGGCATGGAACGGCTCAAGAGGTGCCTGTCATGAATTACCGCGATCCGCAATTACGCGCCCGGCTGGCGGCCGACTATGTCGCCGGCGCCATGCGCGGCGGCGCGCGCCGCCGCTTCGAGGGGCTGATGGCCGCCGACGCCAACCTGCGACGGCAAGTGCGCGAGTGGGAGGGCGACATCTATCCCCTGCTCTGGTCGCTGCCGCCCAAGACGCCGCCCCGGCGCGTCTGGCGCGCCATCGAATCCGGCTTGCGGCCCGGGGCCGCCCCGTGGTGGCGGGGCCTGGCCTTCTGGCGCGTCGCCAGCGGCGCGCTGGCCGCCCTGCTGGTGGCCGGCGTTATCGTCTATCCCACGCAGGTCGACCGCGCCGCCCGAGCGCAACTGATGGCCGTGCTGCAAAGCCCCGAAGCCCAAGCCATGCTGGTGGTGCGCGCCGACGAAGCCGGCGGCCTGCACATCCACGCGCTGCAGAACCTGGCCACACGCGCCGGCGACAAGGCCTTGGAACTGTGGGTCATTCCTCCCGGCCAGGCGCCGCAATCGGTCGGCCTGGTGTCGCCCGAGGGCCAGACCGCACTGCGGCGCGCCCAGGGCCTGGATGGCATCCAGCAACTGGCCATCACGCTTGAGCCGCCGGGCGGTTCGCCCACCGGCGCGCCCACGGGCCCGGTCATCATGAGCGGCGACGTCCTGAAGATCTGACCTGCATCCAGCGCGGGCCCCGGCCCGTATAGAGGGGTGTCCCCATTGCGGAGCACCCCATGCCTTCCTGGACAGGCGCCGCCCCCCGCGGCCTGCTCGACATCCTGCTGGTCGCGAGCCTGGCGCTCGCCGCGCTGGTCTTGCTGGCCGCCTGCTCCCCCCTGACGCTGCTGAACGGCGCCGTGCCCGACGCCGCCAGCCGGGCTACATCCGACGTCGCCTACGGTCCGTTGCCGCGCCAGCGCCTGGACATCTATGCCCCGCCAGACGCGGACCGGGCGCCGGTGGTGGTGTTCTTCTATGGCGGCAGCTGGCGCAGCGGCGACCGGGCCGACTACCGGTTCGCGGGTGATGCGCTGGCCTCGCGCGGCATCGTCGCCGTCATCGCCGACTACCGCCTTTACCCGGAAGCCCGCTACCCGACCTTCCTGCAAGACGCCGCCCAGGTCGTGACCTGGACGCAGCAGCACATCGGCGGCTACGGCGGCGATCCTGGCCGGGTATTCGTGGCCGGGCACAGCGCGGGCGGCTATATCGCCGCCATGCTGGCGCTGGACCCGCGCTGGCTGCGAGGCGCCGGCACTGCCCCCGGCACGCTGGCCGGCTGGATCGGGCTCGCAGGCCCTTACGACTTCCTGCCCATCGTCGCGCGCGACGTGCGGCCGGTGTTCCAGTTTCCCGATACGCCGGCGGATTCACAGCCCATCCACCACGTCAGCGCCGCAGCGCCCCCGGGCCTGCTACTGACCGGCGCGGCGGACACCACGGTCGACCCGCAGCGCAACAGCGTCAGTCTGGCGCGGGCGTTGCGCACAGCCGGCGCCTGCGCGCGCCTGGTCGAATACCCCGGGCTGGGCCACAAGCTGCTGGTCGGCGCCTTGGCGCGGCCGCTGCGGTGGCGCGCGCCGGTACTGGACGACCTGAGCGCATTCGTCGCCGCGTCCCCCGCCCCGCCTCTATCGACCCTGCCGCAGACTGACGGCTGCGACTAGGGTTTCCACCAGTGCATCCGATGCGCGTCCGCACCCGTATATCCCTGCACGTCTCGAACAGGACACGATGATGCGCCCCGAATTCACTGGTTGGACCGCCTCGATACGCCGTTGGGTAGACACCCAGGCCGACGGTGCGCCTGAGGGCGACCCTGGCCGCATCGACTGGGCGCGGGCGCTGCCCTTCGCCCTGCTGCACGCGGGTTGCCTGGGCGCCCTATGGACGGGCGTCTCACCGGTAGCCCTGGCCGTCGCGGCGGCGTTGTACGCCGTGCGCATGTTCGCCTTGACCGGTTTCTATCACCGCTATTTCTCGCACCGCACCTTCCGCACCTCGCGCGGCGTGCAACTGGCCTTTGCGGTGCTGGGCGCCTCGTGCGCCCAGCGCGGTCCCTTGTGGTGGGCGGCCCACCACCGCCACCATCACCGCCACGCCGACGATGAACAGGATCTGCATTCGCCCGCCCGCCATGGCTTCTGGTGGAGCCACATGGGCTGGTTCCTGACGCCGCGCGCCTTCGCCACCGACATGGCGCGCGTTCCCGACCTGCGCCGCTACCCCGAACTGCGCTGGCTGGACCGCTTCGATGCCGCCGTGCCCGTCGCGCTGGCGCTCGCCTGCTATGCGCTGGGCGCGGTGCTGGAACGCCTGGCGCCCGGGCTGGGCACCAGCGGCCCGCAGATGCTGGTGTGGGGCTTTTTCATCTCGACCGTCGTGCTGTTCCATGCCACGGTCACCATCAATTCGCTGGCGCACCGCTACGGCAAACGCCGCTACGACACCCTGGACGACAGCCGCAACAACGCCTGGCTGGCGCTGCTGACCTTTGGCGAAGGCTGGCATAACAACCACCATTTCTATCCCGGCTCGGCCCGCCAGGGTTTCCGCGCCCGGGAGATCGACATCACCTGGTATGGCCTGCGCCTGCTGGCGGCCGCCGGCCTGATCTGGGACTTGAAACCCGTGCCGGCCTGGGTGCTGGCGCGCGCCAAGGAATGACCATGCGTATCGCCATCATCGGTTCCGGCATCGCGGGTCTGGTCTGCGCCTGGAAACTGGGCCGCGACCATGACGTGACGCTGTACGAGGCCAACGACTATCTGGGCGGCCATACCCATACCCATTCGGTGGAGCAGGATGGCCGGCGCTATGCCGTGGACAGCGGCTTCATCGTGCACAACCCGGTCAACTATCCGCATTTCACGGCCTTGCTGGACGAGCTTGGCGTCCCGTCGCAACCCACCACCATGAGCTTCTCGGTGCACAAGCAGGCGAGCGGGCTGGAGTACAACGCGACCTCGCTTGACACCCTGTTCTGCCAGCGCCGCAACATGGTGTCCCCGCGCTTTCTGGGCATGGTGCGCGACCTGCTGCGCTTTTACCGCGAGTCGCCCGCGCTGCTGGCCACCGACGATCCCGGCCCGACGCTGGGCGACTACCTTGCCCTGCACCGCTATGGCAGCGCATTCCGGACCGATCACCTGATTCCCATGGCGTCTGCGCTGTGGTCGTCGCCCGCGGCGAGCATCCTGGATTTTCCCGCGCGCTATCTGGTGCAGTTCATGGCCAACCACCAGATGCTGCAGGTCAGCGAACGACCCGAATGGCGCGTCGTGCAAGGCGGATCCAGCACCTATATCCGTGCCATGCGCGAACGGTGGAACGTGCTTGAGCGCCTGAACTGCCCAGTGCACAAGGTCATGCGCCAGGCGACAGGCGTGGTGGTCACCTCGCCCGACGGCCAGCCGCATTACGACGAAGTGGTCTTCGCCTGCCACAGCGATCAGGCCCTCAAGCTGCTGGGGGACCCGACGCCTGCCGAATGCCAGGTGCTGGGCGCGATTCCCTACCAGGACAACGACGTGGTGCTGCACACCGACGCCCGCCTCCTGCCCCATCGACGCAAGGCCTGGGCCGCCTGGAACGCCTACGTATCGGCGGATCCGTCCGCGCCCTGTTCCGTCAGCTACTGCATGAACCTGCTGCAGGGCTTGTCCTCGCGCCTGCCCTTCATCGTGACGCTCAATCGCAGCGAGGCCATCGACCCCGCGCATGTGCTGGCCCGCATGCGCTACCACCACCCGGTCTACACCTTGGCGTCGGTCGCCGCGCAAGCGCGCCGCGCGGAGGTCTCCGGCCATCGCCACACCTGGTATGCGGGCGCGTACTGGGGCTGGGGGTTTCATGAAGACGGCGTGGCCAGCGCGCTGGACGTGGTGCGCGGCATCCAGTCGCGGGCCGCGCCATTGTCTCGGGCGGCGGCATGATTCCCCAAAGCGCCCTCTATGAAGGCCGCGTGACGCACAGGCGCCACGTGCCGCACCCGCACGGCTTCAGCTACCGCATGGCGCAGCTGTATCTGGATCTGGACGAAATCGATCAGGTCTTCCAGCACCGCTGGCTGTGGTCGGCCAATCGGCGCAACCTGGCCGAATGGCGGCGCAGCGATTATCTGGACGGCGCCTCGGGCCTGCCGCTGGCGCAGGCGGTCCGCGCGCGCCTGCGCGCCACGATGCGTGATGCGCCCGACGGGCCGATCCGGCTGCTGGCGCATCCGCGCTATGCAGGTTATGTCTTCAACCCGGTCAGCTTCTACTACTGCTACGAAGCCGACGGCGTGACCCTGGCCGCCATTCTGGCCGAAATCACCAACACCCCCTGGAAGCAGCGCCACTGCATCGTGCTGCCGGCCGATACCGCCGAACGGCAGGACGAATCCCTGATCTGGCGCTTCGACAAACGCTTTCATGTGTCGCCCTTCATGCCGATGGACTGCGCGTATGACTGGCGCTTCAGCCCGCCGGGCGAGGATCTTCGGGTTCACATGCGCGTCAGCCGGCAAGATCAGGCGCAATTCGACGCCCACCTGACCCTGCAGCGCCGCGAGCTGGACGGCGCGGCGCTGGCGCGCCTGCTGTGGCGCTTTCCCCTGATGACGCTGCAAGTGATTGGCGGCATCCATTGGCAAGCCCTGCGCCTCTGGCTCAAGCGCAACCCCATCCACGACCATCCCCGCACGCCCAACGGAGAACCGCAATGAAAGCCATGACGCCATCCGAACTCGCCGCCGTCTCGGCAAGCCGCCCCGTCAGCGCGCTGGACCGCCTGCTGCGCAAGCGCCTGATTGCGGGCCTCTCGCAGTTGACCGGCGGCCGGCTGGCAATCGAAGACAGCCTGGGCAGCGAGACGCTGGGCGACGGCGCGGCGCTTGTGCGCCTGACCGTCAGGGACATGGGCTTCTACCGGCTCGTCGCCACGCAAGGCAGTGTCGGAGCCGGCGAGGCGTACGGCGACGGCATGTGGACCTGCGACGATCTGGTCGGACTGGTGCGCCTGCTGGTGCGCAACCGCGATACGCTGGACGGCATGGAATCCGGGCTGGCGCGGCTGGCCGGGTGGGCGCTCAAGCGCTGGCATGCCGGCAACCGCAATACCCCTGAGGGCAGCCGCCGCAACATCGCCGCCCACTACGACCTGGGCAATGATTTCTTCTCGCTATTCCTGTCCCCGGACCTGATGTATTCGTCAGCGTTGTGGGCGGACGCGAATGACACGCTGGAAGACGCGTCACGGCGCAAACTGGACACCATCTGCCGCAAGCTGGCGTTGCGGCCAGGCGACCGCGTGGTGGAAATCGGCAGCGGCTGGGGCGGCTTCGCCATCCATGCCGCGCGCCACTACGGCTGCCACGTCACCACCGCCACCATCTCGCGCGAGCAGCATGACCTGGCCGCCGCGCGCGTCGGCGCCGCCGGCCTGGCGGACCGCGTCAGCGTCGTGCTGCAGGACTACCGGGACCTGCAAGGCCAGTACGACAAGGTGGTCTCCATCGAAATGATCGAGGCCATCGGCGCCCAGTATCTGGAGACCTACTTCCGCAAGGTCGCCAGCCTGCTCAACCCGCAAGGCCGCGCGCTGATCCAGGCCATCACCATCGAAGACCACCGCTACCGGCAGGCGCTGGGCTCGGTGGACTTCATCAAGCGCCATATCTTTCCCGGCAGCTTCATCCCCTCCATCGAGGCCATGCTGCGCGCCAAAACCCGCGCCTGCGACCTGGCCCTTGTGCACCTGGAAGATTTCGGCCAGTCGTATGCCCGCACCCTGCAGGCGTGGCGCGAGCGCTTCCTGGCGCACCTGCCCGAGGTCAAGGCGCAAGGTTTCGACGCCCGCTTCTGCCGCCTGTGGGAGTTCTATCTGGCGTACTGCGAGGGCGGCTTTCTCGAACGTTCGATCGGCGTCTCGCACCTGCTGCTGACGCACCCCGGCGCCCGCAGCACGGGTGAACGCTGGGTACCGGAGGCGGCATGAGCCCCTTGCAACAATGGCTGACCATTGCGGTCTTCATGGTTGCCGCCATGACGCTGGCATGGCATTGGCAACGTCGTCATGCCAATGCGGGCATCGTCGACGTGGTCTGGGCGTTGGGCATGGGCGGCAGCGCGTTGCTGATCGCGGCCACCGGGCAAGGGGCCTGGGTGCCCCGGGCCTGTCTGGCCGTGATGGCCGGCGTGTGGTCCCTGCGCCTGGCCTCGCATCTGTGGCGGCGCGTGCGCCAGGAGGAAGACGGCCGATACCGCGCGCTGCGCGAGCGCTGGCACGGCCATCAAGGCAAATTCTTCGGCCTGTTCATGTTCCAGGCCGGCCTGGTGATGCTGTTCAGCCTGCCGTTCCTGGCGGTTGGCGCCAGCCCGGCGCAGGGCCTGCCCGTCGCGCTGGGCCTTACCGTCTGGCTGGCGGCATTGACCGGCGAGGTGGTCGCCGATCGCCAACTGGATCGCTTTCGCGATGACCCGGCGCATCGCGGCCAGACCTGCCGCGATGGCCTGTGGCGCTACTCGCGGCATCCCAACTATTTCTTCGAATGGTGCCATTGGTTCGGCTACGTGGCGCTGGCCTGGGGTTCGCCCCTGGCCTGGCTGTCCTGGCTGGGGCCCGTGCTGATGTACGTGTTCCTGCGTTGGATCAGCGGCATCCCCTTTACCGAGCAGCAGGCCTTGCGCACACGCGGCGACGACTACCGCGAGTACCAGCGCCGCACATCGGCTTTCTTTCCGTGGTTTCCCAAATCCTGACGAGGCACGCCATGACGACCGCGACCCTGCACGACACTCCCCTCGCCGTTGACCGCCCCGCCCCCGGCCTGCTTGGCCTGGCCGAACGCGGCCTGGTGCCTGACGCGCTGCTGCGCCTGGGAATACGCCGCCTGTGCGCCGAGCGCCTGGCCGAGGAATACGCCGGCGGCATCGACGCCTGGACGGCGCGCGATCAGCAACTGATCGCCAGCTTGCGCGCCAGCGCGGTCGCGATCCATACCGACGCCGCCAACGCGCAGCACTACGAACTGCCCACCACGTTCTTCCAGCTTTGCCTGGGCGCGCGCATGAAGTATTCCAGCTGCTACTACCCGACGGGCGCCGAGACGCTGGATGCGGCCGAGGCTGCGATGCTGAGCCTGTATGCCGAACGCGCAGAACTGGCCGACGGCCAGGACATCCTGGAACTGGGCTGCGGGTGGGGCTCGCTGACGCTGTGGATGGCCGAACACTTTCCCAACGCCCGCATCACCGCAGTCTCAAACTCCGCAACTCAACGCCAGCACATCGAGGCACGCTGCCGCGAACGCGGCTGGCGGCATGTGCAGGTCATCACCTGCGACGTGAACGTGCTGTCGCTGCCCGCTGGCGCGTACGACCGTTGCGTATCGGTCGAGATGTTCGAACACATGCGCAACTACCAGGACCTGATGGCGCGCATCGGCCAATGGCTGCGTCCCGGAGGCAAACTGTTCGTGCACATCTTCGCCCACCGCGAACGGGCTTATCCGTTCGAAACCGGCGGCGCCGGCAACTGGATGGGCCGCCATTTCTTCACGGGCGGCATCATGCCGGCGGCCGATACGCTGCTGCACTTCCAGCGGGATCTGCAGCTGGAAGCGAAATGGTTTCTCAACGGCACGCACTACGCGCGCACGGCCAACCACTGGCTGGCCAACCAGGACGCCCGACGCGAACAGGCCAAGTCCGTGCTGACCCAGGCCTACGGGCCGCACGCCGGCCTGTGGAACCAGCGCTGGCGCATGTTCTGGATGGCTTGCGCGGAACTCTTCGGCTATGACGACGGACAACAATGGGGAGTGGGCCACTACCGGTTCACGCGTCCATCATGAGGCCCGCCCTGTTGCGCGCGCTGTGTGCCGGCGTGGTCGGCGTGTTGACGGGGTGCGCCGCGCCCGCGCCCATGCCGCCGGTCGAGCACGTGGACCTGCCCCGCTTCATGGGCGATTGGTATGTGATCGCGCATATTCCCAGCTGGCCCGAGCGCCATGCCTATGACGCCGTGGAAAGCTACCGGCTATTGCCGGACGGCAGGATCCAGACCGACTTCCGCTACCGCAAAGGCAGCTTCGACGCGAAGGAGGACACGATGCATCCCGTGGCGACGGTGCGGCCCGACACGGGCAACGCCGTCTGGGGCATGCAGTTTTTCTGGCCGATTGAAGCGGAATACGTCATCGCCTATCTGGATGACGCCTACCAGACCACCATTATTGGCAGGTCCAAGCGCGACTACGTGTGGATCATGGCGCGCGTGCCGTGCCTGAGCGACTCGGCGTATGCCAAGCTGGCAGAGCGCGTGGCGGCACTGGGATATACGGAAAGCCTGCGCAAGGTGCCGCAGCGTTGCGGGTGAGCGCGGGCGGAGGAACCGCGGCCGCTCACCGCAAGGGAAGACAGGAGAGGCTCACAGGGCCTCTTCGTCGCTTTCGCCGGTGCGAATGCGGATGGCTTGCTCCACCGGGCTGACGAAGATCTTGCCGTCGCCGATCTTGCCGGTGCGCGCGGCCTTGACCACGGCTTCAATGGCGGCGTCGACCTGGTCGTCGGGCAGCACGACTTCAACGCGGATCTTGGGCAGGAAGTCCACCACGTATTCCGCACCGCGATAGAGCTCGGTATGGCCTTTCTGACGGCCGAAACCCTTGACCTCGGTCACGGTCAAGCCGCTAACGCCGACTTCGGCCAGCGCTTCGCGGACTTCGTCGAGCTTGAAGGGTTTGATGATAGCGGTGACTTGTTTCACGTTGGTCGTCCTGGGTTTTTGATCTGTTGCGGCGCCTTGCCATGCCGTCGCGGCAGGCAAGGCGCAATGAATAAGAGAATACCACCGGCATCGCAGCGCAGTAGCGGGAGAACCCGTATCAGGCGTCGGGCGCGGCGTCCGGAATGCGTTCGGCGTCGCGCATCCACACCACCGATTCAGAGTCGCTGGGTGCGCGCCAATCGCCCCGCGGCGACAGCGAACCGCCCGACCCGACCTTCGGCGCGTTCGGCACGCAAGTGCGTTTGAACTGGCTTGTGCGGAAGAACCGGTCCAGGAAGATCTTCAGGTTGCGCTTGATGGCGGCCAGATCGTACTGGTTGCGCGCCACATGCCCGGCATCCGGCCACGCACCGGCCTCGCGGTCGCGCCAGGCCGCCAGCGCCAGGAAGGCGACCTTGGTCGGCGCAAAACCGTAGCGCAGCGTGTAGTACAGGTTGAAATCCTGCAGCTCGTACGGGCCGATGGCGTCTTCGCTTTTCTGAACCGGCTTGTCGTCGGCGCCGCCAGGCACCAATTCGGGGCTGACGTCCGTGCCCAGCACGTCCAGCAACACCTCGGCGCCCTCCTCGCCCAGGCGGCCCGATTCGGCCACCCAGCGCACCAGGTGCGTGATCAGCGTCTTGGGCACGCTGGCGTTGACGCTGTAGTGCGACATGTGGTCGCCCACGCCATACGTGCACCAGCCTAGTGCAAGCTCGCTCAGGTCGCCCGTGCCGATGACGATGGCGCCGCTGAAGTTCGCGATCCGGAACAGGTGATTGGTGCGCTCGCCCGCCTGCACGTTCTCGAACGTGATGTCGTAGACCGGCTTGCCTTCTGCATAGGGATGGCCCAGGTCCTTCAACATCTGCAGGCAGCTGGGCCGGATGTCGATCTCGGACGCCGTGCAGCCCACCACCGCCATCAAGCGACGCGCCTGCTGCAGCGTGCGGGTGCTGGTGGCAAAGCCCGGCATCGTGACGGCCAGGATGTTCGAACGCGGCAGGCCCAGCGTATCCATGGCCTGGGCGCAGACCAGCAGCGCGTGGGTGGAGTCCAACCCGCCGGAAATGCCGATGACGACCTTGGCCATCTTGCTGGCGGACAGGCGCTGCACCAAGGCCTGCACCTGGATGTTGTAGACCTCTTTGCAACGGGCGTCGCGGCGCTGCGGGTCGGCCGGCACATAGGGAAAGCGCGCCACGCGCCGCTCAAGCGGCAGTTCAGCATCGTCCAGCGGCGGATTCACGGGCACCCCCACGGTGCGGAACTTGCGCACCTCGTCCTGGTGGCGGCGCACCGACTGGCCGAAGGTGGTCTGGCGCATGCGCTCGCGCGACAGGCGGTCCAGGTCCACGTCCGAGAACAGCAGGTGGGAATGGTTCAGGAAGCGCTCGGACTCGCCCAGCAGCTCGCCGTTTTCGTAGATCAGCGCCTGGCCGTCCCAGGCCAGGTCGGTGGACGATTCACCGCGCCCCGCCGACGTGTACATATAGGCCGACAGGCAGCGGGCCGACTGCTGCCCCACCAGTTGATGGCGGTATTCGGACTTGCCCACGACGATGTTCGAGGCAGACAGGTTCACCAGCACGGTCGCCCCGGCCAGCGCCGCGAACGAGGACGGCGGGATGGGCACCCAAACGTCTTCGCAGATTTCGACGTGGAACTGGAATAGCGGCAGCTTTTCCATCTGGAACAGCAGCTCGGGGCCGAACGGCACCGTTTCGCCCAGCAGCCGGATCTCGGTCGCCGCGGCGCAATCGGCGGCGCTGAATTGGCGGGCTTCGTAGAATTCGCCGTAATTGGGCAGGTAGCTCTTGGGCACCACGCCCAGCACGCGCCCGCCTGCGGCCACCACGGCGCAATTGAACAGCTGGTGCGACACGCGCAACGGCGTGCCGACGATGACGGCGATATCCAGCTCGGCCGTGGCTTGCACCACCTGCGCCAGCGCCGCCTCGCATTCGTCCAGCAAGGCCTTCTGGTGGAAAAGGTCGTCGCAGGTATAGGCCGACAGGCCCAGTTCAGGAAACGCCACCAGCACGGCGCCGCCCTGGGCGGCCTGCTGCGCCAGCTCGATGGTCTGCGCGGCGTTGAACGCCGGGTCGGCGACCCGGCATTCGGGCACGCCGACCGCCACCCGGGCGAAGCCGTGGGAATACAGGTTGAAGAACGGGTTCGACATCGGGGTGATCGCCTGGGTCAATGAAGACTAAGTTCCAACCGTCGGATTATCTCACGCCACCCCGGGGCACACCGCCTAGCGGGGCATCTTGCCGTCGCTCATGCCGCGCTCGGCCGCCATGCCGTCCATGGGCGGGGCCAGCGCCTGCCGGTCGCGCTCGGCCGCCAAGGCGGCCTGGATGGCGCCTTCGCGCAGATGGGTGCCCATCGCGCCGATATCGGCGCCGGACGGCTGCTGGTACAGGCGCAGGCCCAGTTCGGGGAGGATGGCCAGCAGATGGTCGAAGATGTCGCCCTGGATGCGTTCGTACTCGACCCAGGCCGTCACCGCGGTGAAGCAATAGACCTCGACCGGGATGCCGTCCGCGGTGGGTTCCATCATTCGGACCATCATCGCCATGTCCTGGCGGACTTCCTTGTTCTGCTTCAGGAACGCCAGGCCGTAGGCCCGGAAGGTGCCGATGTTGGTCAGGCGCCGCCGGTTGGCCGGCACGCTGGCCAGCTCGCCCATCGTCTGGTTCGTCTGCGCGATGTCCTGGGTCTTGGCTTGCAGATAGTCGTGCAGCAGACGGAAACGCATCAGGCGCTGCGCTTCGTCGTCGGTCAAAAAGCGCACGGTGGAGGCGTCGATCCGCAGCGTGCGCTTGATGCGCCTGCCGCCGGATTCGAACATGTGGCGATAGTTGCGGTAGCTTTCCGAGAACAGCTTGTAGGTCGGCACCGTGGTGACGGTGTTGTCCCAGTTCTGCACCTTGACGGTATGCAGGGCGATGTCCTTGACGAAGCCGTCGGCGTTGGACTGCGGCATTTCGATCCAGTCGCCGATGCGCAGCATGTCGTTGCTGGTCAGCTGGGTGCTGGCCACCAGCGACAGCAGCGTGTCCTTGAACACCAGCAGCAGCACCGCCGACAACGCGCCCAGACCCGAGATCATCCACAGCGGCGAGCGGTCGATCAGGATGGAAAGCACCAAAACGGTGCAGACCGCCATCAGGATCAGCTTGCTGATCTGGATATAGCCCTTGATCGACCGGGTCTGCGCCCGCGTCGTGGCCGAATATGTGTCTTGCCAGGCGCTCAACACCCCCGAGAACGCAATGAATACGCAGATCCACGCGCCTGCGTGCGCCAGCCGGCCCACGATGGTCACCGCTTTTTCCACGTGCGGCACCAGCCCGATGCCCAGCGACACCACCGCGAACGGCACCGCGTACCAAAGGTTCTGATAGGCGCGACGGCGCTGCAAGGCCTGGTCCCAGTCCTTCCGCCCGCTCAACACCAGCACGCGATGCGCCAGCAACAGCACCACCCGGGCGACGACCCACTGGACGAACAGCGCCGTCAGGATCAGCACGCCGATGCCGACCAGCGTCTGCGCCCAGGCCTCGCGCGGCATGTGGGTATCAAGTTGGGTAACCAGTTCTTCCCATTCCAGGGGCATATCTCGTGTTCTCGTTCTAAGTTCTTGAAACTAACGGGGGATTATCCAACAAGTCGCGCCCGGCGGACGTGCCGCCGCGGCCCGATCGCGGCCCCGCAAGCCCGCCGCGTGCGCCGCCCCGGCGGCAGGCCCTATAATTCCGCCCATCATGGCAAACACTCCCTCCTCCGATCAAAACCAGTTCGCCAATAAGGCGCAGGCCTGGTCCGCCCGGTTCTCGGAACCGGTTTCCGAACTCGTCAAACGCTATACGGCGTCCGTGGATTTCGACAAGCGCCTGGCGCGCCACGACATCCAGGGCTCGCTCGCGCATGCGGACATGCTGGCCGCCCAGGGCATCATCGGTGCCCAGGATCTGGCCGACATCCAGCGCGGCATGACCCAGATCCTGTCTGAAATCGACGCTGACAGCTTCCAATGGCTGCTGGATCTGGAAGACGTCCACCTGAACATCGAAAAGCGCCTGGTGGAACTGGTGGGCGATGCGGGCAAGCGCCTGCACACCGGCCGTTCCCGCAACGACCAGGTCGCTACCGACATCCGCCTGTGGCTGCGCGACGAAATCGACAACCTGCAGGACTTGCTGCGCCAGCTGCGCCACGCGCTGGCTGCGGTCGCTCTGGACAACGCCGGCACCATCATGCCGGGCTTCACCCACCTGCAAGTCGCCCAGCCCGTCACGTTCGGCCATCACCTGCTGGCCTACGCTGAAATGTTCGGCCGCGACGCCGAGCGCCTGGCCGACTGCCGCCGCCGCGTGAACCGCCTGCCGCTCGGCGCGGCCGCCCTGGCCGGCACGTCGTTCCCCATCGACCGCGAACGCGTCGCCAAGACGCTGGGCTTTGACGGCGTGTGCCGCAACTCGCTGGACGCCGTGTCCGACCGCGACTTCGCCATCGAATTCTGCGCCGCCGGCGCGCTCATCATGACGCACGTCTCGCGCCTGTCCGAAGAGCTGGTGCTCTGGATGAGCCCGCGCGTGGGCTTCATCGATCTGGCCGACCGCTTCTGCACCGGCAGCTCGATCATGCCGCAAAAGAAGAACCCCGACGTGCCCGAGCTGGCCCGCGGCAAGACCGGTCGCGTGAACGGCAACCTGGTCGCCCTCTTGACCCTGATGAAAGGCCAGCCCCTGGCCTACAACAAGGACAACCAGGAAGACAAGGAAGGCCTGTTCGACACCGTGGACACCGTGCGCGACACGCTGACCATCTTTGCCGACATGGCTGCTGGCATCAAGGTGAAGGCGGACAACATGCGCGCCGCCGCCCTGCAGGGTTTTGCCACCGCCACCGACCTGGCCGACTACCTGGTCAAGCGCGGCGTGCCGTTCCGCGACGCCCACGAAGTGGTGGCCCACGCCGTGCGCGACTGCGAACAGCGCGGTTGCGACCTGGCCGACCTGTCCACCGACGAACTGAAGGCCTATCACGCCCAGATCGGCGACGACGTACACCAGGTGCTGACGCTGGAAGGCTCGGTTGCCGCCCGCAAGCACATTGGCGGCACGGCGCCCGAGCGCGTGGCTGAAGAAGCCAAGCGCATTCTGGACGAAACCGCCGAAGGCTGATCCCGGCAAGCGCTGGCTCCGGCTGGCTGCTTGAAGCGAGGCCCCCGATTGGGGGCCTTGTTGCATTTGGAGCCCGCTTTCTAATCCCGCTGCCCCTGCGCGCGCCAGCTTTAATAAGAATGATTTACACTACGCACCTTTCCTCGTTGCCTCAACCCCATTCGTCCATGCCTCGCAGCAAACCTCAAGACAAAGGCTGGATCGGTGGCTATGCCGAGATGGTGCGCGGCTGGGTGCGTAAGGTCGGCAATACCCACGAGGCCGAAGATGCGCTGCAAGACGCTGCCATCGGCCTGTTGAAGGCGGACAGCAGCCGCATTCTGGAGCCGCAGGCCTATCTGTACCGCGCCAGCATGAACCACCTGGCCGGCAACGCGCGCCGCGAAGCCCGGCTGCCCACGCTGCCCTTGCATGAAATAAGCGAAGACGAGCATCCCCGAGATATGGACAGCAGCGCCGCCGTGCGCACCGCGCAACTGGCCGCAGCCGTTGAAGCGGCCCTGCTGCAATTGCCCATCAAATGCCGCCAGGCCTATATCTGGCATCGGCTGGAAGGGTATTCTCAGCAAGAAGTTGCCGCGCGGCTGGGCGTGTCGCTGAATTCTGTCGAGCGCTATATCATGCGCGCGATGCGTCATCTGCGCGACGCCCTGCACAGCTATGCGCCCGACTGAACCCGCCTCCATGACCAACTCCGGCCCCCGTCCCACATTCGATGACCCGCGCGATGCCGCGTCGTTCTGGTACGCCCGCGCGCGCTCGGGCACGATGAGCGATGCCGATCAGCAGGCCTTTGACAGCTGGTTGCAGCAAGCCCCCGCGCATGCGCGCGAATATGCGCTGCTGGACGAGGTGTGGCGCGACACATTGGCGGTGCCGGCCGACCGGCTGCGTGCGCTGGCCCGCGAGCCCGAGGCCGACTCGGCGCCGGCTCGCATACTGCCGCGGCTGCCGCAGTGGGCCAACATCGCGTTGGCGGGTGGCGTGGCGCTGACCATTGGCGTGACCATGGTGCCGCTGATGCAGAACACTGCGCCGACCTACGAGTCCGCACTTTCCAGCGCGCATGGCGAACGCCGCCAGGTTGCGCTGGCGGACGACTCCGTCCTGGAACTGAATACAGATACGCAGGCGAACGTACGCTTCTATCCCGACCGCCGCGAAGTCGATCTGACGGCGGGTGAGATCACGTTTTCGGTCAAGGCCGACGCCAGCCGCCCATTCATCGTCAAGACGGGAGATGCGCAGATCCGGGTCACCGGCACGCGCTTTAACGTGCGCCGCCACGGCGATGCCACCGAAGTGGCCGTGCTGTCTGGCGCCGTCGAGGTCAAGCCGGCGGGCATGCGATTCTGGCAACGTGCCGAGTTGACACCCGGCCAAGGCCTGACGGCGTCACGGTCAAGCCTGGGCGCGCCGCATGCCGTGGACACGGCGACGCTGACCGCCTGGCACCATGGCCGCATTGTGTTCAACAACACGCCGCTGGCTGATGCCGTGGCCGAAATGAACCGCTATGCGCCCTACGCCATCCGGCTGGCGGACGGCGGATGGGACAAGTTGCGCATTGCGGGCGCGATCAGCATCGATGAGCCAGCCAGCTTCCTGAATTTGCTGCCTCGCATTGCGCCCGTGCGCATCGAAGCGGAAGGCGACAAGCGGTACGTCGTCAAGGCGCGCTGACGGCTTAGGGCGGACGACTAGGCCTCCCCCTCCTCACTGATACATATAGTTTCACAATCAATTCGCGATTTCTTCAGGGTTTTCGCGCCAATCGCACTCTTTAGCTAAGAGGGGCGGCCGCGCATTGCGGCGGCCCGACGAGACCTTTGGCCAAAGGGTGGCGCGGCATTGCCGCTGAGAATCATTATTGGAACTATTCTTGTGAACCGTAGACTTTCCCGCAATGGCGCCGCCCTGCCGTTGCGCCTGCGCAGCCCGCGTCTTGCCCTGCGCACGCTGCCCTTGCTGATTGCGCTGGGTCTGACTCAAGCCCCTGACGCACAGGCCCAGGAAGCACAGGGTCAGAGCGCCGCCGTGCTGGTCAACACCGCGCGTCAACCCTTGCATGACGCCTTGGTGGAAGTGAGCCGCCAAGCGTCGTTGGAAGTGCTATACCCGCCGGAGCTGGTGGCGGGCAAGACGGCGCCGCCGGTTTCAGGACGCCTGACGCCGCAGCAAGCACTGGACCGCATCCTGGCCGGCAGCGGCCTGATCGCAGTCATTCGTGGCAACACCGTCACCATCGAACCCGAACCCAAGGATCTGGACGCCACCACCATGGCGGCCGTGACCGTCATTGCGCGTCGCGCTGCCGACGGCACGACCGAAGGTACGGGGTCTTACACCAGCTTGGTCACCAGCACCGCGTCCAAGACCGATCTGGCGTTTCGCGAAGTGCCGCAGTCGGTGTCGGTCGTGACCCGGCAATTGATCGACGACCAGCATCTGGTCAACGTCACCGACGCCATGAGCCGCGCGCCCGGCATCACGGTACGCCGCGTGAATTCCTATTCGTCCGACTATTACTCACGCGGCTTCCAGATCACCAGCATGCAGATTGACGGTGGCGCCCCGTTGGCGCTGGGTTCGTACACCTACGGCCCCACCCAGGACATGGCGCTCTATGACCGCGTCGAGATCATGCGCGGCGCCTCGGGCCTGATGGGTGGCATGGGCGACCCGGGCGGCATCATTAACCTGGTGCGCAAGAAGCCGATGGCGGAATATCAGCTGACCGTGGAGGCCTCAGCCGGCAGCTGGGACAACTACCGCAGCATGATCGATGCCACCGGCCCCTTGGGGTTCGACGGCCGGCTCCGCGGCCGCGCCGTCGCCGTCTATGGGGACACCGGCTCGTTCATGTCGCACAGCACGACTGAAACGCCGCAGATATACGGGGTGCTGGAAGCCGACCTGACCCGCAGCACGCTGCTGACGGTGGGCGGCAGCTACAGCCGGATGCGCGAACAAGGCAGTCGCAGCGGCCTGCCGCGGTACACGGATGGCGGCGACATCGGGCTGTCGCGCTCAACCAACCTGAGCCAGCCCTGGACCTACATCCATACCGACACCAAGCAGATCTTTGCGCAGTTGGAACAACGGCTGGGCGACACCTGGCGCTTCAAAGCCAGCTACACCCGCGAGGAAACCGACAGCAAATCGCTCACTGCCTTCGCCAACGGCGGCGTGGACCGCGAAACCGGGCTGGGCGCTACCTGGGGCGGCGGCCGGTACGCGATGACCAACACGCAGAATCTGCTGGATGTGAATTTGTCTGGCAGCTTCGACCTGCTAGGCGGCACGCACGAAGCGTTGCTGGGCGTCGACTGGCAGCGCAGCGAAGGTACGTGGGCCGTCTCCAAACCCGTGGACGAATGGAAGGTGCCGGTCAACGTCTTTAACCGCAACCTGTGGAACCCCGACCTGAACCTGCCGGAAAACGAACGCTACGACCCGTGGGGCCAAGAGCAGAAAGGCATGTACGGCGTGTTGCGGATCAACCCCACCGAACGTCTGCACCTGATCGCGGGCGCGCGCTTCAGCTCCTATAAGTTCTACCAGACGGTGTCTGAACCCATCAATGGCAGCTGGGTGCCATATTCGAAAACGTCCTACCGCGAACCGACTGCCACCACGCCTTACGGCGGCATCATCTATGACCTGAACGACGCGTGGTCCGCCTATGTCAGCTACGCCACCATCCACAAACCGCAAGGGCTGCTGAAGTCCGGCCCCCTGCCCGGCTCCCCGTTGCCCGCCATCAAAGGCAAAAGCTATGAAATGGGCTTCAAGGGCGAATTGCTGGATGGCCGCCTGAACGCCACGTTCAGCCTGTTCAACGTCGAGCGCACCGGCACCGGCGTGCTCGACAGCCGCTACCCGGAAGACTATGACGCGTGGGCCGGCAACTGCTGCTACCTGGCGCAAGGCAAAGTGGTCAGCCGCGGCCTGGACATGGAGATTGGCGGCGAGGTCTCGCCTGGCTGGGAAGTGGCGCTGGGCTACACCTTCAACAACACCCGCGACAAGACCAACGACGCCGTCTACAGCAGCATCACGCCGCGCCATCTGCTGAAGGTATCAACGGCCTACACGCTGCCGGGCGACTTGTCGCGCTGGCGCATCGGCGGCAGCGCCCAGGTGCAAAGCGCCAACTACGTGACGGGCACGGCGTACTCGCGCGACAGCGGCACCTACACGCCGTACAAGTTCCAGCAGGCAGGCTACGCCACCGTCAACCTGATGGCCCAATACCGCTTCGCGCCGCAATGGACGGCGACGGTCAACGTCAACAACCTGTTCGACAAGGTGTATTACGAACGGGTGGGCGCGTCCAACGGCGGCAATTGGTACGGCGCGCCTCGCAACTTCATGCTGACCCTGCGCGGCACGTATTGATCGCTTGCGTATTGACCGGCCAGGAAGCTGTCACGCTTCCTGGTTCGGATATCGAATACGTGGCAAAGCCTTGAACCAGACCACGTCACCGCTTTCTGCGGTCTCCCGCAGCAATCCTCAAGCCAAAAAAACAGGGGAAGCTTTTGCTCCCCCTGAACAAAGGCCCTACGAGAAACCACGCCCGTCAGCGCGAGCAAAAACGGGCTGGTTCTCGTGCCGCCGGCGCGGCTTATTGCCATGGGTGAATTACACGGGAATCGATACCGGCCGCGTATCCCTGAAATTAGGTATTTTTGTATTTCGCGTATGGTGCATAAGCCACCCAAGGCGATTTGTACAGGAATGGGCACATCCCGTCACATCCGACTACGGGCAAGCGCAAGGGCTCCGATATCATCGCAACTCCCTGCGTTCCGCCCGCCTTTTCATGCGCCTATCGCTTGCATCACGTTGTCTTGACCCGCTGCGCCGCCCCGGCCTGATCGCCCTTACCGCACTTGGCCTGGCCGCCGTCGGCATCGGTTCCGCCGCCCAGGCGCAAACCGCCCGCAAGCCCTCCCCCTATGAAAACGCCCGGCCCTTGCGGCCAGACGAGATCGAAGCGCGCAAAGCCGAAGACGCCAAGCGCGGCGGCCCCGCGTTCCTGGGCCAGATCCGTACCCAGGCGGAATTCCAGCAACTGGCCCGCGTGTACAACCCCGGCACGCCGCTTGAGATCCCGCATGTGCTGTTCGTGATCGACCGCAAGCACGCCGACCGCATCTATTACATCGACACGCCGCGCTATACGCTGCACGAAACCTTCGCCCGCGAACGCCGGCTGCTGCCCAGCACGGACAAGGCCACGCTGATCGCCCAGTACAAGGACCCGCAACGCCGCCTGCTGTTCGGCACCCTGAGCTGGCAACGCGACCTGCCGGGCTACACCTATGAATTCTGGGAAGGCGACCGGCTGACGCCCGAACTGCTGGCCCTGACCGGCGAGCGGCTGCGCGCGACCTTCTACGCGCCGCTGCGCTTCAAGGCCAACTCCACGATGCACGAACAGACCGCGCAACGCGCGGGCCTGGACTTCGTCACCCAGGAGGCCCTGCTGCGCGAACAGACTTTCCTGCCGCTGAACACCGGGCACGCCCAAGGCCGCTTGCGCATCGTGGCCTCGGTGGACGACACCCACGATCTGGCGCCCACCGATATCCTGGTGCTGGACGAAGTGCCGGTCGCGCTGCCGCCCGTCGCGGGATTGGTCACGCAGCGGCCCTCCACCCTGCTGTCGCACGTGAACCTGCTGGCCAAGGGCTGGCGCATCCCGAACGCCTATGTGCGTGATGGCGTGGCCGCGCTACGCCAATACGACGGCCAATGGGTGGAGCTGGATGTCTCCAGCAATGGCTATCAGGTGCGCCCCGTGGCCAAACCCGACGCGCCCGCGACGCCGCCTCCCAAGGCTGCCGGCCTGCCGCTGCCCAAGCCCGATCTGACCGTCAAAGCGCTCAAGCCGCTTACCGGCATGGCCACCCGCGACAGCCGCCATTGCGGCGTAAAGGCCGCCAACCTGGGCGCACTGAAATCCGCTCTGGCGCCCCTGGCCAGCGTGCCGGACGGTTTCTGCATTCCCTTCGCGCAATACGCGGCATTCATGCAGCAGCTGCACGTGCCCGAACGCATCGCCGCGCTGGAGAAACGGCCAGACTTCGCCAGCGATCCCAACGTTCGCCGCAGCGAGCTCGCCGCGCTGCGCCAGGACATCATCCAGGCGCAGCCCGACCCGGCGCTCGCGGCGGCATGGCGCGAACGCTGGCAACAGCAATTGCACGGCCGCGGCGTCTTCGTGCGCAGCTCGTCGAATTCCGAAGACCTGCCGGGTTTTAGCGGCGCGGGACTCTACACCACCGTCCCCAACGTGACGCAAGCCGACGCGCTGCCCAAAGCCGTGCTGACGGTGTGGGCATCCATCTACAACTTCGAAGCCTACGAGGCCCGGCGCGCGGCCGGCATCGGCCAGGATGGCGTGGTGATGGGCGTGCTGGTGCAACAGGCTGCAGCCTCGGACAGCTCGGGCGTGATGATCACGCGTGATCCATTCGATGCCTCGCGCCGCTACGTCACGTACATCTCGGCCAAGCGCGGCCTGGGCATCAAGGTGGTGGAAGGCAAGCGCCAGGCCGAACAGCTGATGTATTCCAGCTGGTCCAAGGCGGTGCAGGTGCTGAGCCGGTCGGCCGAAGACACGCAACTGGTAGCGGATGCCGCGGGCGGCGTGCGCGAAGTGCCGATCGAAGGCTCACGCCAGGTGCTGAACGACGCGCTGGTCGCCAGGCTGGCTGCCGTGGGCAACCAGATCAAGGTGCGGCTGGGCAACGTGGACCAGGACATCGAATGGGCCGTGCAAGGCGACAAGATCCTGATCCTGCAGTCGCGGCCCTATATCGACGGCAGCAAGTAAGGACTGCACTGACGGCACGCCGGGCGTCTGATGCCCGGCATGCCTGCCTCAACCCGCCGCGCCCCGGCAGACCAGGAACGCGGCGGTTCGAGACGGCCCGAAGCGGGCCTGGCGTCAGATATGCAGTGCGTGGCCCAGCGCCTTCAGCGCCGCTTCCTGCACCGCTTCACCCAAGGTCGGATGCGCGTGGATGGTGCCCGCCACGTCTTCCAGGGTGGCGCCCATTTCCAGCGACTGGCCAAACGCCGTCGACAGTTCCGACACCCCGCGCCCCACCGCCTGCCAGCCCACGATCAGGTGGTTGTCGCGGCGGGCCACCACACGGACGAAGCCGTCGGTGGACTCCAGCGTCATGGCGCGGCCATTGGCGGCAAACGGGAAGGATGCCGTCAGGCAATCCAGCCCCGCGCTTTCGGCCTCGGCCGGCGACAGGCCCGCCACCACGACCTCGGGATCGGTGAAGCACACAGCAGGAATCGATGCCGGCTGGAAATGGCGGCGCTTGCCCGCCACCAGTTCGGCCACCATCTCGCCCTGCGCCATGGCGCGGTGCGCCAGCATGGGTTCGCCGGCAATATCGCCAATGGCCCAGACGTCGCGCATCGAGGTGCGGCACTGATCGTCGATGCGCAGCGCATTGCCCTTGCGGTCCAGCTGCAGGCTCTCCAGCCCCCAGCCTTGCGTGCGCGGACGGCGTCCCACGGCGATCAACACCCGGTCGGCCGGCAACAGGGTTTCGGCGCCGGATGCGTCTTGAATGCGCACCGCGTCGCCCGCGCCGTTCAAGCCCAGCACCTTGCGGTTCACATGCAGCGCCACGCCCATCTTCGCCAGCGCGTTCGCCACGGGCTTGGTCAATTCCGCGTCGTAGGTCGGCAGGATGCGGTCCTGCGCTTCCACCACGGCGACTTCCGCGCCCAGCTTGCGGTACACGGTGCCCAGTTCCAGGCCGATGTAGCCGCCGCCGACCACCACCAATTGCTTGGGGATGCTGGCAGGCGACAGTGCTTCGGTGGACGACACCACGATGCCGCCGAACGGCATGGACACGAGCGGCGTCGGCTCGGAGCCGGCCGCCAGCAGCAGGTGTTCGCACTGGATGCGCAGGCTGCCGCCGTCGGCGGTGGCCACTTCGGCCGTCTTGCCGTCCAGCAGGCTCGCCCAGCCCTGCACCACTTCCACGCCGTTCTTCTTCAACAGCGCGGCCACGCCGCCTGTCAGCTTGCCGACGATGCCGTCTTTCCACGCCACGGTCTGCGCAATGTCGATGGCCGGCGCCTGCACCGAGATGCCCAGCGGCGACTTGTCCGCGTAGTGGCGCGCCTTGTCGAATTCCTCGGCTGCGTGGATCAGCGCCTTGGAAGGAATGCAGCCGATGTTCAGGCAGGTGCCGCCCAATTGGCCGCCTTCGACCAGGATGGTCGGCACGCCCAATTGGCCGGCGCGGATGGCGGCCACGTAGCCGCCGGGGCCGCCGCCGATCACCAGCAAGGTCGTTGTCTTTGTGATCTGGCTCATGCTTACTCCACGAAAAGCAGCGCGGGTTGTTCCAGCAGCGCGCGCACCGCCTGGATGAATCGCGCCGCGTCCATGCCGTCCACCACGCGGTGGTCAAACGACGACGACAGGTTCATCAGCTTGCGCGCCACCACGGCGCCATTGCGGAAAGCGGGCCGTTCGACGATGCGGTTTACTCCCACGATGCCGACCTCGGGATGGTTGATCACCGGCGTCGTGACGATGCCGCCCAAGGGCCCCAGGCTGGTGATGGTGATGGTCGAGCCCGACAGCTCATCGCGTCCGGCCGTACCGCTGCGCACCGCCTGCGCCAACCGGCCGATCTCGGCCGCCATGGACCAGAGGTCGCGCGCCTCGGCGTGGCGCATCACCGGCACCATCAACCCGCCGTCGCTTTGCGTGGCGATGCCGATGTGCACGGCGCCGTAGCGCGTCACCACGCCGCCTTCGTCGTCATAGCGCGCATTGATCTGCGGAAAGTCCCGCAACGCCACGACCATGGCCCGCGCCAAGAGCGGCAGCAACGTCAGCTTGCCGCGCGACTCGCCCCACTTCTGGTTGAGCTGGACGCGCAAGTCCTCCAGCTCGGTCACGTCGATTTCCTCGACGTAGCTGAAGTGCGGAATGCGGCGCTTGGACTCCGCCATCTTCTGCGCGATCTTCCTGCGCAGCCCGATGACGGGCACGGCTTCTTCGTCATTGCGCTGCACATAGGCCGAGCCGCCGCGTGCGGCGCTGCCCGATCCTTGCGATTGCAGATAGGCGTCCAGGTCTTCGTGCATGACGCGGCCGGCCGGGCCGCTGCCCTGCACGTAGCGCAGCTCCACACCCAGGTCCCACGCGCGCTTGCGCACGGCGGGCGACGCCAGCGGCTTGTCGCCCGCCTGGCGCGCCACGACCGGCGCGGCGGCGGCGGCCGGACGAGACGCGGCCTGCGGCTTGGCCGGCGCCGGACTCGCCGGCTGCGACACGGATGCCGCGATCTGGCCGGCGATGCCGCCTGCAGCCGCCTTCGCGGCCCCGTCCTGCTTGGCAGGCGCGGGGGCATCGGCAGCGGCAGGCGCCGCTTTCTGCGGCGCCGCCGAACCGGCACGGACATTGCCTTCGCCTTCGACTTCCAGGCGGATCAGTTCTCCGCCCACGGCCATGACCTGCCCTACGTCGCCACCCAGCGCGACCACCTTGCCGACCACGGGCGACGGGATTTCCACCGTGGCCTTGTCGGTCATCACATCGGCCAGCGGCTGGTCCTCGGCGACGGTGTCGCCCACCTTGACGTGCCAGCCCACCAGTTCGACCTCGGCAATGCCTTCGCCGATGTCGGGCATCTTGATGATATGGATCCCCATCTCACACCTCCATCGCGCGTTTGAACGCTTCGCCGACCCGGCGCGGGCCGGGGAAGTACGCCCACTCCTGCGCATGCGGGTAGGGAGTATCCCAACCGGTCACGCGCTCGACGGGCGCCTCCAGGTGATGGAAGCAGTGTTCTTGCACCAGCGAAATCAGTTCCGCGCCATACCCGCAGGTGCGGGTCGCTTCGTGCACCACCACGCAGCGGCCGGTCTTCTTCACTGAATTCACGATGGTTTCCAGATCCAGTGGCCACAGGCTGCGCAGATCGATGACTTCGGCATCAATGCCGGTCTCTTCCGCGGCGGTCAGCGACACATACACCGTGGTGCCGTAGGTCAGCACCGTCAGCGCCTTGCCCGGCCGCACGATGGCGGCGGTGTCCAACGGCACGGTGTAGTAGCCGGTGGGCACCACACTGCCCGGACGTCCGGTCCACGGCGTCACCGGACGGTCGTGGTGGCCGTCGAACGGGCCGTTGTAGAGCCGCTTGGGCTCCAGGAAAATCACGGGATCATCGTTCTCGATCGAAGCGATCAGCAAGCCCTTGGCGTCATAGGGATTGGAAGGCATCACCGTGCGCAGCCCGCAGACCTGCGTGAACATGGCTTCGGGGCTCTGGCTGTGCGTCTGCCCGCCATAGATGCCGCCGCCGCAAGGCATGCGGATGGTCATCGGGGCGATGAACTCGCCCACCGAGCGATAGCGCAGGCGCGCGGCCTCCGACACGATCTGGTCGGAGGCGGGATAGAAGTAGTCGGCGAACTGGATCTCGCACACGGGCCGCAGGCCATAGGCGCCCATGCCCACCGCCACGCCCACGATGCCGCCTTCCGAGATCGGCGTGTCGAACACGCGCGAGCTGCCGTATTTGGTCTGCAAGCCCTCGGTGCAACGAAACACGCCGCCGAAATATCCGACGTCCTGCCCGAACACCACCACGTTGTTGTCGCGCTCCAGCATCACATCCATCGCGGAGCGCAATGCCTGGATCATGGTCATCGGCGCAGAGGCCGGACCAGCGTTGTTATCAATTGCCATGATCAGACTCCGAGCTGCTGACGCTGCCGGCGCAGATGCTCCGGCATGTCTTTGTAGACGTCTTCAAAGATGCTGGCCGCACTGGGGACGTGTCCGTCCACCAGCGTGCCGTAGCTCTCCGCTTCCTTCTGGGCTGCAACGATCTCGGCGTCGAGCTCGGCGCGCACGGCCTCGTGTTCGACGTCGGACCAGATGCCCAGCGAGATCAGGTGCTTCTTGAAACGCTCGATCGGGTCGCCCAGCGGGAAATGCGCCCAGTCGTCGCCCGGGCGGTACTTGGAAGGGTCATCGGAAGTCGAGTGCGGACCGGCGCGGTACGTCACCCATTCGATCAGGGTCGGGCCCAGGTTGCGACGGGCGCGTTCGGCGGCCCAGCGCGAGGCGGAATAGACCGCCAGGAAATCGTTGCCGTCCACCCGCAGCGACGCGATGCCGCAGCCCACGCCGCGGCCCGCGAAGGTCGCGCCTTCGCCGCCGGCGATTGCCTGGAAGGTGGAAATGGCCCACTGATTGTTGACCACGTTCAGGATGACCGGCGCGCGGTAAACATGCGCGAACGTCAGCGCGGTGTGGAAGTCGGCCTCGGCGGTCGCGCCGTCGCCGATCCAGGCCGACGCGATGCGCGTGTCGCCCTTGATGGCGGATGCCATCGCCCAGCCCACCGCCTGGATGAACTGCGTGGCGAGGTTGCCGGAGATCGTGAAGAAGCCGTTTTGCCGGTCGGAATACATCACCGGCAGTTGGCGCCCCTTGAGCGGGTCGCGTTCGTTGGACATCAGCTGGCACATCATGGTGACCAGCGACACGTCGCGCGACAGCAGGATGCTTTGCTGGCGGTAGGTCGGGAAACACATGTCGCCCTGCTCCAGCGCCAGCGCATGGGCGGAGCCGATCGCTTCCTCGCCCAGGCTCTGCATGTAGAACGAGATTTTCTTCTTGCGCTGTGCGGTCAGCATGCGCCCGTCGAAGATGCGCGTTTTCAGCATGGCCCGCATGCCGGCGCGCAGTTGATCGTTGCTGATCTCTGGCGCCCACGGGCCCACCGCGCGGCCGTCGTCATCGATCACCCGGACCAGGCTGTACGCCAAGGCGCCGGTATCAACTGGGGCAACATCAATGGGGGGTTTGGGCACCTCGCCGGGCGGCGACAGATGCAGATAGGAAAAGTCGGTCTTGCAACCCGGACGCCCTGTGGGCTCGGGGACGTGCAACTTCAACGGCCCATATTGGCTCATATATTGTCTCCACGCTTGATCGTGTCATGCGTTTTCTTCCTACCAAGACATTGCCAAAGGCGTGTGACCTCAAGCGCTGCCATCGTCGGCCCGCGCATAGGGATAAATATGCGTGGCCGTCGACGAGATTAGCACAGGGGACGGGGTCGTTGAGGCGGGCCAGCATTCATGCGGGCCCGCATCCCACTAGGGGTTTTCCAGCGTTTACCAGCGGTAGCTCAGGGTGGCATACAGCGTGCGCGGATCGCCGTAGCGGCACCCGGTCGCACCCGCGCAAGCCAGGTAGCCGCGGTTGAACAGATTGCGCGCATTCACCGTCAACGACAGGCCGGACATGGCCGGGTCCAGCGCGCCAAAGTCATAGGCGGCCAGGGCGTCGACCAGGAACTGGCCGGGCACGTTCGCGGGATAGCCAGGCAGGTTCGTCGAGCTGGCATAGCGCACGCCCGCGCCGAGGGTCAGGCCGGGCACGCCGGCGGCGGTCAGGTTGTAGTCGGCCCAGACGGAGGCGCTGTGCAGCGGCACCAGCGCAATGCGCTGGTCAACCAGCGAGGGGACAGTGCTGCGCGTGGTGCGAGCGTCGGTGTAGGCATAGCTGGCCGTCAGGTTCATGGCGCCCAGGCGCGCCTTGGCTTCCAGCTCCAGACCGCGCGACCGCGCCCGGCCGGTCTGCACGGAGTACGTCGCGTCGGCCGGATCGCTAGTCAGTGCATTGGTCTGGGTCAGGTCATAGACCGCCGCGCTGTACAGCATGTTGCCGCCCGGCGGTTCGTAGCGCAGGCCCAGTTCGTACTGCGTTCCTTTGGTCGGTTTGAACGCGTTGCCCGCGCGATCCACGCCGATGGTCGGCGCAAACGACTGGCTGGCGCTGAGGTAAGGCGCCAGGCCGTTGTCGGCCAGGTACACCAGGCCCACGCGGCCGGTCGTGGCGCTGTCGCGAAGACGCGTCGTGGCGCCGTTGGCGTAGTTCTTCTGGTCGGTGTCCGCCCAATCCTGGCGGCCGCCCAGCACCAGCACCCATTTGTCCTGAATCTTGATCTGGTCTTGCAGATACAGGCCCAGCGAATCGGAACGCGTATTGATGCCGTAGTCGGCGGCGGTGTTCAGCACCGGCACCGCGCCGTACACGGGGTGGTAGATGTCCGCCAACGCCGCCACCGTGCCGGAATGCCGATGCGAGTCATAGCCGCTGCGGTAGTAGTCCAGCCCCGCCAGCACGGTGTGCTGCAGGGGGCCGCCGTCCAGCTTCAGTTCCAGCGAGGTATCGGTTGCGACGCCATACGAGTGTTCGCTGCGGCTGACCACGCCGCGCCGCAAAGTCTGGCCGTTGGCCTGCAAGCCGCCAAAACTCAGATAGTCCCACGTGCCGTCCGCCGTGAAGTACCGGGCGCTCTGGCGCAGCTTCACCCGGTCGTTGAACGCGTGCTCGAACGCGTAGCCGACGGTGTAGGTATCGGTGTCGTAGCGGTCGAAATCCGGTTCGCCGATGAAGAGGTCGCGGGGGATCTGGCCATTCAAAGTATTGGCGGCCGGCATGGGCGCGGCAAAGCGCGTGCGAATGCGCTGATAGCTGGCCAACAGCGTCAGCGACGTGGCCGCCGAGGGCTGCCACGTCAAGGCTGGCGCCAGATAGGTCCGGTCGTCCGGCACATGGTCCACCCAATTGTCGGCGTTGCGGGCAAGGCCCGTCAGGCGGTACGTCCAGGCGCCGTCCTCGGACAGCGCGCCGGTGAAGTCGCCCGACACCTGCCGGCGGCCATAGCTGCCGGTATCCAGGTTCAGCTCGCGCAGCGCGTCGGCCGAGGGGCGTTTGCTGACGGTGTTGACCACACCGCCCGGACTCAGTTGCCCATACAGCACCGATGACGCGCCGCGCAGCACTTCCACCCGTTCCAACCCGTACGGTTCCTGCCCGCCGTCGTAGACGCTGGACTGCAGTTTCAAGCCGTCGCGCAATTGCCCGGAGTTCCCAGCGGCCACATTGAAACCGCGCAGCATCAGGTCATCCACCATGCGGCTGAAGGCAGGAGACTGCGCCGATACGCCCGGCGTGTAGCCCAGCGCGTCTGCCACCGATCCTGCCTTGACCGCGCGGATCTGATCGCTGGTGACGACCGACACGGATTGCGGCGTTTCGATCAGGGGCGTGTCCGTCTTGGTGCCCGACAGCGCGCGCTGCGCCACGTAGCCGTCCACATGCCCGGTGGGCGATTCGATGGAACCGGTCACGCGGACCGGCTCAAGCAGCGTGGCGCCTTGAGGGGCGCGGCGCGCACTCAGCGTGCCATTGGCGGTGACGGCCAGTTCCAGGCCGCTGCCGGCAAGCGCGCGCCGCGCCGCGTCTTCGGCCGTGAAATCGCCGGCGATGGCCGGCGCAGTGCGCCCCGCCACCAGGGCGGGATCGACGGACACCGCACGCCCGCTCTGGCGTGCGATGCGGGTCAGCGTATCGCCCAGGGCGCCTGCGGGCAGATCGAAGCGCAGCACGGCGCGGGCGGCGGCGGGACCACCCTGCTGGGTTTGGGCATGGACCGCGGGCACGGCCAAGGCGATGAACAGCGCGGCGGCCAAAGGCCGGAGCGGGCGACGATGAAACATGGATTCTCCTGCAACAGTTTGGTGTTTCAGGAGGGATGTCCAACGACGCGGACAAAAGTGATCATTTATTTTCAGCGCGGGGGTCGCGTACATCGATGCTGACGAACCAGCCACCCAGCGACGTGACCTCGATCGGCAAGGTCTGGCGCAGCGACTCCAGCGCGCGGCCCGTGTCGTCCAGCGGAAACGCCCCCAACACGCGCAACCGCGCGGCGGCCGGCGTGATGCGGATGAGGCCGCGCCGATAGGGCCGTAGCGCTTGCACCACCGCGCCCAATGGCTCGTCATGCACGACCAGCATGCCGCTTTGCCACGCGGCAGCGTCAGCCAGTACGGTTTCCGGCTGGCCCAGGCCTTGCGCATCGAACCGCAAGCCCTCGCCTGCCTGCAGCACGCGGCGCTGGCCGGCCGCACGCACTTCGACGCGATGTTCAACCACGCTGGCGACGCAAGCCTCGTCCCCGCGCGCCACGCTGAACACCGTGCCCAGCGCCTGCACCTCGCCTTCGGCGGTCGAGACGATGAACGGCCTCTCGGCGTCAGGCGCCACACGCGCATAAACCGCGCCCGCTTTCAGGCGCACGCGCCGAACGCCAGCGCTGAAATTCAGATCGACGGCCGAGCGCGCATTCAGCGTCAATTCGCTGCCGTCCGGCAAGGTATAGGTGTGACGTTCGGCCGTGCCCGTGCGCAGGTCGGCGGTCAGCGTACCGAGCGGGGTTTGGCGGTCGACCAGGGCGGCCAGTCCACCCGCCGCCAGCGCAACGCCCAGCACGTTGCGCAGCATCCGCCGCCTGGCTGGCGGGGTCAGCAGGGCGCGGCCGGCCGCCTGGCGCTGCTCGCCCCCGCCCAGCGCCGCAAAGGAATCCTTGACGGCGGCATTGACCTGATCCCAGGCCGCGCCATGGCGGGGATCCGCCAGCCGCCACTGTTCGAACCGCGCACGGTCGGCCGCGGCCACGCTGCCCGACGACAACAGCACCATCCAATCCACGGCCGATTCCAGATCGGCCGGCAGCAACGGCGCGGTCATTCAGCCAAGCGCGCCGCCACGCATAGCGTGATGGCCTGCTTCATGTAGCGCCGCACCGTGATGACGGATACGCCGACACGCACGGCGATCTCGGCATAACCGAGTCCGTCGAGCTGGCTGTAAAGGAAAGTCTGGCGCGCCTTGAGCGGCAGGCGTTGCAACGCGCGGTCGATATGCATCAGGGCCTCGACCACCAGCGCGCGGCTTTCTTCGCTGGGCGCGGTGGCGGGCGGCAACGCGCCCAGGCTGTCGAGATACGCGCGCTCCAGTTCACGGCGGCGCCAGAAGGTGAACAGCGTACGCTGCGCCAACGTGGTCAGGAACGCGCGAGGTTCGCGGACGGTGTCGGCCTGTCGGCCGGCCAGGACACGCACGAACGTATCGTGCGCCAGATCGGCCGCATCATGGCGGCACCCCAGCCGGCGACGCAGCCACTCCTGCAACCAGGAGTGATGCGCTTCATACAGCTCGGCAGCGGAATGCTCCGTGGGCTGTGCGGATGAGGACATGGAAAGGTGCCAGGCTAATTAACAATAAGAATTATTGTCATTTATTGCCTGACGCGCAAGCGCCCTGTTTCGGGCGCCCCCAACATGCTTGGCTTGCGGTCAGACCGGACCGGTCCACTCCGTGACGAACTCGCGGTAGTCGGGGCGATTGGCCGGCGGTACCGCGCAAGCGGGCGTGCCGATCGCCAGATAGCCCAGGAAACGGTAGTCCAGCGAGTCCAGACCCAGCGCGTTCTGCACGTCTTCGACGTAGGTGCCGACGCCCGTGCTCCAGAACGCGCCGTAGCCCAGCATGTGCACGGCGTTCAAGATGTTCATGACCGAGCAGCCCGTGGCCAGCAGTTGCTCGTGTTCAGGGATCTTGGTGTTGTCGTGCGCGATCTTCTGCGCCACGGCGACGAACAGCGGCACGCCGGCCATCCATTCGCGCACCGATTTTTCCTTTTCAGGCGTCATGCGCGGGTCGCCGCTGCGCTTGACCGCTTCCAGCGCGACATCAGCCAGCTTGCCGATGGCCTCGCCCTGGATGACGACAAAACGCCACGGACGCAGCGCGCCGTGATCGGGAGCCGACATGGCGGCTTGCAGGATTTGTTCGAGTTCGTCGGGCTTGGGCGCCGGACCCCGCAAAAACTTCACGGAACGGCGCGTGGTCAGGGCGTGCAACGGAGTGGCGGTAGTGGTTACGGTCATTGATTCGGGCGCAAATGGGAAAGAAACAGATTCTCATATTAAGCGATGAGGGCGGCTGGAGCGGGTATCCCCCGCCCCACAGCAAGGGCATCAGCCCAGGTGCGTATGCCGCTCCTGGCGCTCTTCGACCTGCATTTCGGACAAGCCGTGCAGGATGCCGCAGTCTTCCGCGTCGGGCCGTGCCGACAGGCAGCGCTGGCGCAATTCGGTCAGTTGCGTCTTCAACTGCGTCAGTTCGGCGATGCGTTCATCCACGTGGGAAATGTGCTCGTCGAACAGTTCATTAATAGGGCCACATCCCGTTTGATGATTGTCGGCCAGGGACAGAATGGCGCGGATCTCGTCCTGCGTCATGTCCAGCGCCCGGCAGTTGCGGATCAGGCGCAGCCTTTCCAGATGGGGCTGCCCATAACTGCGGTAGTTGTTCAGGCCGCGCTCCGGCGCGGGTAGCAGCCCTTCTTTTTCGTAGTACCTGACGGTTTCGACCGTGGTGCCGGCCGCCGTGGCCAATTCGCCAATACGCATCGCGCCTCCCTGGATCGCATCCGAGTGAATTAAGGGGTTGACCCTATAGTAACTCCAAGGTGTGGAATACGGCCATCTGCTTACACAAGGCGAAGAAGATGTCCCTCCCACCAGTCAAATCCCTACAACCCCTGCCCGCCAAGCAAGAAGACGCCTGCTGCGCAGGCAGCGGACACGCGCGGGGCAAGGCGGGGCACGATCACGCGGCGCACGGCGCCGACCACGATCATTCCGGTCACGATCATTCCGGTCACGATCACGCCGGCCACGATCATGCGGGCCACGATCACGCCGACCACAAGCACGAGCACGCTCATGACCACAAGCATGACCATGCCCATGATCACGGCCATCGCCATGCGCAACCGGAAGCCGCCTGCTGCGGCCACGCCCACAGCATGGAGAACCTCTCGCTGTCGGGCGACGGCGGCGCCACGCTTGCCGCCGGCCCCGGCCAGTTGCTGGCACGCCTGCGCATCGGGCAGATGGACTGCCCCACCGAGGAAACACTGATCCGCAAGAAGCTCGACGGCCTGGACGGGGTGCATGCGCTGGACTTCAACCTGATGCAGCGCGTGCTGACGGTCGTGCACGCCGAGGGCGCGCTGGACCGCATCATGGCTGCCATCAAGTCGCTGGACATGACGCCGGAACCGCTGGCCGACGGGGCGCCCCGCACCCCTGCCCCCGCCGCCAAGCCCGTGAACTGGTGGCTGATCGGCGGTTCGGGCGTGCTGGCCGCCCTGTCCGAGTTTTCGCATTTCGCCGGCTGGCCGCTGGGCATCACGGCGGCATTTGCCGTGGCTGCCATTCTGGCTTGCGGGGTCACCACCTATCGCAAGGGCTGGATCGCCGTGCGCAACGGCAACCTCAACATCAATGCCTTGATGAGCATCGCCGTGACCGGCGCCGTGCTGATCGGCCAGTGGCCCGAAGCGGCCATGGTGATGTTCCTGTTCAACGTGGCCGAACTGATCGAAGCCCGGTCGCTGGACCGCGCGCGCAACGCCATCCGCGGCCTGCTGGACCTGGCGCCGGAAACGGCGACAGTGCGCCAGGCCGACGGCCGCTGGCTTGAGGTTCCCGCCGCGCAACTGCAGGTGGATGACGTGGTGCGCGTACGTCCGGGCGAACGCATCGCTGCCGATGGCATCATCGTCAGCGGCAGCTCGGCCGTGGACCAGTCGCCCATCACCGGCGAAAGCCTGCCCGTGGAAAAAGGGCAGGACGATCCTGTCTTCGCCGCCACCGTGAACGCGTCCGGCTCGTTCGAATACCGCGTAACCGCCGCCGCCGGCAACACGACACTGGCCCGCATCATCCACGCGGTCGAGCAGGCCCAGGGCGCGCGCGCCCCCACCCAGCGCTTCATCGACCGCTTCTCGCGCATCTACACGCCCGCCGTGGTGGGCGTGGCGCTGCTGGTCGCCGTAGTGCCTCCCCTGCTGTGGAGCCAACCATGGTTCGACGCGATCTATCGCGCCCTGGCGCTGCTGATCATCGCCTGCCCGTGCGCACTGGTGATCTCCACGCCGGTCAGCATCGTCAGCGGCCTGACCGCGGCATCGCGGCGCGGCATCCTGGTCAAGGGCGGCGTCTATCTGGAAGAAGGCCGCAACCTGAAGTGGCTGGCGCTGGACAAAACCGGCACCCTGACGCACGGCAAACCGGTGCAGACCGATCTGCAGGATTGGGACGTGTCCGACCAGACCCGTCAGCCTGCGGCCCTGATCGCCGCCAGCCTGGCCGCCCGTTCCGACCACCCCGTGTCGCTGGCGGTGGCCAATGCGGCACGCGACGAAGGCAAGATCTTGCTGGACGTCGAGGCTTTCACCGCCCTGCCCGGGCGCGGCGTCAGCGCGCAGATCGACGGCGTGACCTATCAATTGGGCAACCGCCGCCTGATGCGCGAACTGGGCGTGTCCAGCCCCAAGCTGGAAGCGCGCCTGGATGAACTGGAACGCCAAGGCAAAAGCGCGATCGCACTCACCGACGGCCTTCGCGTGATGGCGTTGGCCGCCGTGGCCGACACCGTGAAGCCGACCAGCGCGGCCGCCATTGCCGACCTGCATGCGCTGGGCGTGCGGACGCTGATGCTGACGGGAGACAACACTCCCACCGCGCAGGCCATCGCCAAGCAAGTGGGCATCGACGAAGCCCGTGGCGATCAACTGCCCGAAGACAAGCTGGCCGCCATCGAAAGCAAGCTGGCGCCCAGCGGGCGGGTGGGCATGGTGGGCGACGGCATCAACGACGCCCCCGCGCTGGCCCGGGCTGATATCGGCTTTGCCATGGGTGCGGCCGGCACGGGCACCGCCATCGAAACGGCCGACGTGGCTCTGATGGACGACGACCTGCGCAAGATCGGCACCTTCCTGCGCTTGTCGCGCGCCACGCATCGCGTGCTGATCCAGAACATCACGCTGGCGCTCGGCATCAAGGTGGTGTTCCTGACGCTTGCCATGACCGGCCAGGCGACGCTATGGATGGCGGTCTTCGCCGATGTGGGCGCCAGCCTGCTGGTGGTCGCCAACGGCCTGCGCCTGCTGCGCGCCGCGGCGTAAGCCGAAGCGCGAGAGGACGGGAAGTAATAAGACGGAAGACGAAAGACGGACGGGCCTCAGCCCGTCTGTTCTTCCTGAGGCCAGTCGCGCAGCACGGGCGCATCCGGCGCGCCGGGGCCGACATCACGCAGGTGCTCGTGCTGCAGCAGCGCCATGCGATAGGCGTCGCGATAAGCGCCGTTGGAGAAGAACTCTTCCTTCAACAGGCCTTCGATCTGGAAGCCGCAGCGTTCGTACACGTGCACGGCCGCGATGTTGTCCTTGTCCACCACCAGGTAGACCTTGTGCAGGTTCAGCACGCGGAACGCGTAGCCCACCGCGATGCGGGTCGCCGCTTTGGCGTAGCCCCGGCCCTGATAGCTGGGCGCGATGATGATCTGGAATTCAGCGCGGCGGTGGATGTAGTCGATTTCCACCAGTTCCACCAGGCCGGCCGGTTGGCCGGTGTCGTGCTCGATGATGAAACGCCGCTCGTTCTGGTCGTGCAAGTGGCGGTCATAGAGGGCAACCAGTTCGTCATAGGCCTCGTAAGGCTCTTCGAACCAATAACGCATGATGACGTCGTTATTGTTGATCTTGTGCACGAAGTGCAGGTCGCCGCGCTCCAGGGGGCGTATTTTGATATCGGATATTACCGACATAGAAACCTCCGAAAGTGCCGACATTGTAGTCGAATCTGCCTCAAGACGCCCTTTTCATGGGTATTTTGGTATTTTATCGGCCTTTTATGCGGCTCTCAGGCCATAATTGTCTTGAAAGCATTGCCATCGCTTGATCTGAAAATAAATAATCATTGAAAAAGTAACGCCATGCGACGCGCCGAACCCGGCACGGAACGCGGGAATCGTCTGTCCAGGCGGTCACGACCCTGACCGTTTTTTTCGGTGCTTGCCTGCCTCTCTCATGCCACACTGCCGGGTGTTGCGCGCTATCACAATGAACAAGAGGAAAAGACATGCATATCCTGGTGGCAGGCTTTCAGCACGAGACCAATACCTTTGCGCCCTCCAAGGCGGGCTACGACAACTTCGTCCGGGGTGAAGGCTTTCCCGCCATGGTGCGTGGCGAAGACGTGCTGGCGCTGCGCGCAGTCAATATTCCCGCGGGCGGCTTCATCAACGCCATCGAGTCGCAGGGCCACACCGTGCATCCCGTGATCTGGGCCGGGGCCAGCCCGTCCGCCCACGTCACCCGCGACGCCTACGAGCGCATCGCCGGCGAAATCGTGGATGCCGCGCGCGAGGGCCCTTACGACGCCGTCTACCTGGACCTGCACGGCGCCATGGTCACCGAACACCTGGATGACGGCGAAGGCGAGTTGCTGGCCCGCGTGCGCGGGATCGTGGGGCCGGACGTGCCGGTCATCGCCAGCCTGGACCTGCACGCCAACGTCACGGCGCAGATGCTGCACGAGGCCGACGGGCTGGCGGCCTTCCGTACGTACCCGCATGTGGACATGGCCGACACGGGCGAACACGCCGCGCGCTTGCTACTGGCCCGTATCGCGGCCGGCAGCCAATGGGCTCGCAGCGAACGCCGCCTGCCCTTCCTGATTCCCATCAACGGCATGTGCACGATGCTGCAGCCGTCGCAGGGCGTGTACGAGGTGCTGGCGCAACTGGAACAGACGCCGGGCGTCGCCTCGATCTCGTTCGCGCCCGGCTTTCCGGCGGCGGACTTTCCGGAATGCGGCCCGGTGGTCTGGGCTTACGGCACGGATGCCGCGGCGGTGGAACAGGTCACCGAAGCGCTGTACCAGCGCGTGATGGAACTCGAACCGCAATGGTCGCCCGACTTCCTGGAACCGGCCGACGCGGTACGACGCGCGCAGGCCTTGACGGCGGGCGCATCGCGCCCCGTCGTCATTGCCGACACCCAGGATAATCCCGGCGCAGGCGGCGACGCCAACACGACGGGCATGCTGCGCGCGCTCGTCGAAGCGGATGCGCAGAACGCGGCGCTTGGCCTCTTCTATGATCCGGCAGCCGTGCAAGCGGCGACGGCCGCTGGCGTCGGCAAGACAGTGTCGCTACGCCTGGGCGGCCAATCGGGCGTCGCGGGCGACACGGCATTCGAAGGCGAATTCGTGGTGGAAACGCTATCGCCCGGCAAGCTGCGCTTTGACGGGCCGATGATGCATGGGATGGATGTGGACCTGGGAGCGGTCGCGGGCTTGCGGATCGGCGGCGTGCGTGTCGTGGTCAGCGCCAGCAAGGCGCAGATGCTGGACCGCAACCTGTTCCGCGTGGGCGGCGTGCAGCCCGAAGACATGGCGATCCTGGTAGTGAAGAGTTCGGTGCATTTCCGGGCCGACTTCCAACCCATCGCGCACGAGGTGCTGGTGGCCAAGGCGCCGGGCCCCATGCAGGCCGACCCGGCGGACTTGCCCTGGACCCGCTTGCAGCCGGGCATCCGCGTCCGGCCGCTGGGGCAGCCCTTCGCCCGCCGGTAGCCAGCCTGTAGCCAGCCGATAAACGGCGCCTGGCCCGGCAGGCTTACTTGAGCTTGCCCTGAGGGCTGACGAAATCTTCCAGCGTCAGCCCTTTCTCTTTCAGGATGGCCTCCAGCAGCGGTTGCAGCTTGCCCAGGCTTTCCTGCACCGTCTCGCGTACGGTATCCACCACCACCTGGGTGCTGCGTTCGATTTCGATATTGACGAAGTCGCCCACCTGCTTGTCTTCGAAGACCGTCATGCGGCGGGTTTCGGGAATCAGCCAGACCTCGAACCAGCCTTCGGCGCGGTTCACTTCCGACACGGTCAGGCTGGCGCCGTTGATGGCGATATAGCCCTTGGCGAACACGTACTTGCGGAAGTCTTCAGGGATGCTGAAACGCATCAGGCGATTGGTGTCGGACGACTTCACCATGACCACTTCGGACGTGAAGTCCACATGGCCGGACAAGGGGTGGCCGCCGATCTCGGCCCCGTCGCGGGCGGCGCGCTCGACGTTGGCGCGATCGCCTTCGACGTAGCTGCCCAGCGTGGTGATGGCCAGGCTTTGCAGCATGACATCGAAGGTCGCCTGGTTATCTGACAGCAGTTCCGTGACGGTCAGGCAAACGCCGTCCGTCGAGACGCTGGCGCCAATGGCCAGGTCAACGCAGAAACCAGGGGGGAAATCCAGCGTGAAGGTGCGCAGGCCTTCGCGATCCGCGATCTTCGCGATCTTCGCGGTGCCTTGAACAATACCGGTGAACATACGGATCCTGAATACGGGGCGGCAGGCCCCTGAAGCAAAACATCAACGTTAACCGATATTTTGCCAGGAGCCGCCCCGCAAGGCCGGGTGGCGGACGCCACCCGCCGCGCGATCAATGACGGATCGCGATGGTCTTCAGCGTGGTGAAGCCGTACAGTGCTTCGAAGCCCTTTTCACGGCCATAGCCGGATTGGCGCGAACCGCCGAACGGCAGCTCCACGCCGCCGCCGGCGCCGTAGTTGTTGACGAACACCTGGCCGGCGCGCAGCTTGCGGGCCAGGCGCATTTGGCGCGCGCCATCGCGGGTCCACACGCCGGCCACCAGGCCGTACAGCGTGCCGTTGGCGATCTCCAGCGCTTCTTCCTCGGTGTCGAACACCATCGCGGCCAGCACCGGGCCGAACACTTCTTCCTGCGCCAGGCGGCTGTCGGGCGGCACGTCGCGAAACAGCACGGGCGGCTGGTAGTAGCCGGACTCCGGCGTGCCGTCCTTCAGCTTGCCGCGCGCGGCAACCTTCAAGCCTTCGCTTTCGGCCTCGGCCAGGAAACCCCGCACGCGGTCATGCTGGCGAGCGCTGATCAGCGGGCCCACGTCCAGGTCTTGCGCGGCCGGGCCGGTGACGGTGGCCGAGAAGGCCTCCGACAGACGCTTGATCACGGTTTCATACACGCCGCGCTGAATCAGCACGCGGCTGCCGGCCGAGCAGGTCTGGCCGGCGTTCTGGATGATGGCGGCCAGCAGCACCGGCATGGCGGCATCCAGGTCGGCGTCGTCGAACACGAGCTGCGGCGACTTGCCGCCCAGTTCCAGCGTGACCGGCACATGGTTTTCCGCGGCGGCGTGCGCCACCATCTTGCCCGTCTGCGGCGAACCGGTGAACGAGATGTGGTCGATGCCCGGATGCGCGGTCAACGCAGCGCCGGCTTCATGGCCGTAGCCGGTGACGATGTTCAACGCGCCGGCGGGCAGGCCCACTTCGGCGGCGATCTCGGCCAGCTTCAACAGCGACAGGCACGCGTCTTCGGCGGGCTTGACCACGCAGGCGTTGCCCGCGGCCAGCGCCGCGCCAACGCTGCGGCCGAAGATCTGCAGGGGGTAGTTCCAGGGCACGATGTGGCCCGTCACGCCATGCGCTTCGCGCACGGTCAGCACGGTGAAGCCCGGGGTGTAGGGAATGGTCTCGCCATGCAGCTTGTCGACCGCGCCGGCATAGAACTCGAAATAGCGTGCAACCGCCGCGGCGTCCGCGCGGGCCTGCTTGATGGGCTTGCCCGTATCGGCCGATTCCAGCTGCGCCAGTTCTTCCTTGCGGTCCAGCAGCGCAAACGCGATGCGCATCAGCAATCGGCTGCGCGCGGCTGGTGCCATCTGGCCCCACTCGCCTTCAAACGCCTGGCGGGCGGCCTGCACGGCGCGGTCGATATCCGCCTCGCCCGAACGGGCGATCGCCTCGAAGGCCTTGCCATCGGACGGGTTCAGGACGGGAATGGTTTCACCGGCGGCAGCAGCCACCCATTCATTGGCGATAAAGTTCTTCTGAGTCACGATGTGCGGAGTAAAGTAGCGGCCGGACGGCCGGTTGCGGAAAAGGCGCCGACGCGCGTGCAGCGTCTCGGGCAGGAATCCATGAGGTTTCAAGCAAGGTACGAGAGGCTGCCGCAACTTGTCAATTGAATTGACAGCTTTTGTCCCAAGCTTCAGGACATTTTCCTGACGCCTCGGGTAATCCCTAATATTTCAGGGATTTAGGCTGGAATCCCACCCCGCCGCGGCTTGTCATCACGAATGACAAACCCGGCATATTGATCAGGAGCGCGCCGATGAGCGACGTGCGTGACTTGCAGCTGGAATCGTTGTTGGAAGCCGCCGCCCGCCCCCGTCCCGAACTGGACGTGTTGGCCGAAGTGGCCTCTGGCCTGGGCTATGTGCGCGCCGAGCGCTTTGCCGAACGCGTCTATGAAAGCCTGTTCTACGCTATCGCCACCGGCAAAATCGCGCCCGGCAACAAGCTGCCCACCGAACTGGAACTGGCGGCGCTGTTCGAGGTGTCTCGCCCTGTGGTCCGGCAAGCACTCGACCGATTGCGCGAAGACCAGTTGGTCGACTCCATCCGCGGATCAGGCACCTATGTGCGCGCCAAGCCCGACCTGATGGGCGGCATGCCCGCGGTGGACCCTGCGCGCCGCGTCGGCCACATCCTGGAAGGCCTGGAGCTGCGCATGGTGATCGAGCCCGAATGCGCCTACCTGGCCGCCCTGCGCCGCACCACCGACGACCTGCGCGAGATGGACCGCATGCTGACGGGCTACGAAGAGGCCGACGCCTCAGGCGCCATCGCCCACCACCACGACTACGGCTTTCACCGTGCCATCGCGGCGGCCACCAGCAACCAGCGCTTCGTCCAGGTCCTGAAATCGCTGGAGTACGACGTCAGCCACGCCGTGAACGTCATGCGCCACCTGGTCCACAGCGAACCCTGGAAGCGCACGCGCGCCGCAATCGACGAACACCGTCACATCTACCGCCTGATCCAGGACCAGGACGCCGATGGCGCCCGCAACGTCATGCGCGCGCATATCGAAAAGGCCAAGAGCCGGATGCTCAACAGCGGCTCGGAGCATTGACCCGCTTGCGCGGCGGGTTTGCGCCCATCAATTCCGCGTCCACCCGGCCTTGGGGTCGCGCTTGTCGTGCAAGTAATCCCATTCGGTATCGCAAACCCCGCAGACAAAAGCTTCGTGGTTCGCCTTGCGGGTGACGGCCGCCAGGCTGCGCACAGCCCCAAGGCTGATCAGCCCGGCATGGCCGGCCGCCCCGCGCGTTTGCTGCACGATGCCCTCGCATTCACTGCAAATCGCCATTTTCCCCACCTTTCATTATTCTTTCAGTGGAGATACTACAAAATGATACCGGCGATAATGTTCAGCAATTCTCACTAGATTGCTGCGCGCCCCGGGCCGCGTTGGCACGGCGAGCATAGCGCGGCTTCCCGCCTTACCTATCGGCCACGCAAGGTATCATTCGTCGTTCGCCCGGATGGCCCGCCACGGCCAGTCGCGCATGCTGCATCCAAGCCAGCGGCGTCTTTCCGGAACTTGCTGGCGCAAGCGCCGCAGCACTCGTCAACGACCGATAAGAACCATGAAATTAGCCACCTGGAACGTGAACTCCCTGAACGTGCGCCTGCAGCAAGTGCTGGATTGGCTGGCCGCCAATCCGGTCGACGTGCTGTGCATCCAGGAACTGAAGCTCACTGACGACAAGTTCCCCGAGGCCGCCTTCAAGGAAGCCGGCTACCACGCGGTCTGGGCTGGCCAGAAAACGTACAACGGCGTCGCCATCATTTCGCGCGTGCCTGGCACCTCCATGGTGCGCAATATCCCCGGCTACGAAGACCCCCAGCAACGCGTCCTGGCCCTGACCTTTCCCAGCCCCGAAGGCGACGTGCGCGTCGTGTGCGCCTACTGCCCCAACGGCCAGTCGCTGGATTCGGACAAGTACGTCTACAAGCTGGCGTGGTACGAGGCCATGCACAACTGGTTGGCCGAAGAGATCAAGCAGTACCCGCGCCTGGCCGTGCTGGGCGACTACAACATCGCCCCCGCCGACGAAGACGTGCACAACCCGGAAAAGTGGGAAGGCCAGGTTCTCGTGTCCGAGCCGGAACGCGCCGCCTTGCGTGCTTTGCTCGACCTGGGCCTGACGGACTCCTTCCGGCTGTTCGAACAGCCGGAAAAGTCGTTTTCGTGGTGGGATTACCGCCAGTTCGCTTTCCGCCGCAACGCCGGCCTGCGAATCGACCACGTCCTCTTGTCGGGCCCGCTGGTCAAGCGCTGCGTCGCCTGCGTGATCGACAAGGAACCCCGCCGCAATGAGCAGCCGTCGGACCACGCACCGGTGATCGCCACCCTGGAATTCGTCTGAAAATTTTTGTCTGGCGGCGTGTTGCGCGCCGCCAGATTGTTCCTGTATAGTTTTGGTCTTGCTTCATGGGGCGGTAGCTCAGCTGGGAGAGCGTCGCGTTCGCAATGCGAAGGTCGGGAGTTCGATCCTCCTCCGCTCCACCAAATTCCAGACAAAAAAGCCTTGGACACGTTTGTGTTCCAAGGCTTTTTTGTATTTGCGCCGCTACGCCTGCGCCCAACAACCCTGCACCCAAATACCCTACACCGCGTCCTGATCCAGCCGGCGCACGGCCGCGCTCAGCGTCGCGAAATCGAATTCCTGGCGGCCGCGCCGCAACAAGCGCATCAGCACCGTCGTTGCGACCGGAACGAACGCCGCCAACAGGAAGGATTCCAACAGGAACGTCGGCTTGTCGCCGGGCGCGGGGAAGAAGAACAGGCCCGCCACCAGGCCAGAGACCGTCGCGGTGGTCGCGGTCAGGCCGTCATGCTTGCGGCTGAACAAGCCGTAGAACACCGGAAAGGCGGCAGCCGAGCACAGCAGGTCGGCCAGCAGGAACAGGTACAACACGCTATAGCCCTGGGACGCCACGATCATGACGGGGATGGCCAGCAGCAGCACCGCCCAGCGGGCCAGCCGCTTCATTTCCATGCCGTTGGCGTTGGGCATCAGGCGTCGCATGTCCACCGCGACGATGCTGGACACCGCGCTGATCGCCGTGTCGGCCGTGCTCATCACTAGCGACAGGCCCAGCGGAATCAGCGCGATGACAAACCACGCGGGCGCATGCGGCATGATCACGCTGAACAGCGCGATCGAACTGTCGCCCGCCGGGGCCAGCCCCACGAAGGCCAGGCCGAACAAGCCCATCAAGAAGATGAACGGGGCGGCCAGGATGCCGCCCAGCAAGAAGCCGTTGCGCATCGCGCGCGCGTCTTTCGCGGCATAGATGCGCTGCCAGTTGCCCTGGTGAAAGATGCCCGTCAGCAGGATCGCCACGAAAAACGTCAGCCCGGCCTTCACGCCACCCGGATCCGTCACGTCCAGCAATTGGGGCGCCTTGGCCTGCAACGCTTCGATCGTCGGCAACGCGCCGCCCGCCGCCTGCCAGCCGACCACGCACAGGATCACGAGCAAGGGCACGATGACCATCATCTGCACCTGGTCCGTGAAGATCGACGAACGCAACCCGCCGTACGTGGTGTACAGCAAGGTCGTGCCCATCACGATGGCCGCAGTCGCCCAAAGCGGCACCGGCGCCAGCATGGTGACGAGTTTGGCGATCGCGGTCACTTCGGCCGACAAGGCGATGAAGAGATAGAACAGCATGATGAAGAGCGCCAGCCCGTACATGGGCCGGCCATAGCGGGCCATCAGGAATTCAGTCAGCGTGTGCCCGTGCGGGATCAGTTCGCGCATGCGCCGCCCCAGCGGAATCATGACCAGGCGCGGCGACATGGAACCCAGCGCATAGCCGATCACCGCGGCCAGGCCACCCCAAGTCGCGGCCTGTGCCGGCGAGAACAGGATCCAGGCGCCCAAGGTGGATGCCATCAGCGTCAGGATGGTGCCGAAGGCGCCCTGGCTGTTGCGGGCCACGATGTAGTCTTCCAGCGTGCCGCGCTTGCGCCGCGTGTAGAGCACACTAGCCAGCGCGAAACCGCCTGAAAACAGCAGCAGCCACATCAAGGCGGTGGATTGGGTCAACATATTGGTACGGCCCTCCCGCGACCGGCCGGCAGCCGGGCGCGCGACAATGCGGCCCGACTGGATGCTGGGGCCGCAAGATGGATGAAAAGCTAGGGAGGGCGCACGAGTCGTGCGATGTCCTTCCCTTCGCCGGCATTACCCGGATCAGGTTCAAAGGGTTACCGCGATGACGCGGAGTCTCAGCCCGAAACAGGGCTCCCCCAGGAATTGCCGCAAGATTAGGAGAGCGGCGAGGCAATGTCAACGCATGGTTTCATGCTAAGTTCGCCCGCTTGCGGCACCCGTTTGCGTGCCTGCCGATGGAAACGACGAGCCCGATCATGTCACCTGCACACTCCGCCCCCGCCCTGAACGAACAACTGGTCATTGTCACGGGCGGCGCCCGCGGCCTGGGCGCGCACATCACGCGCGCCTTCCTGCGCGAAGGCGCCCGCGTGGTCATCAATTACCTGAACAGCGCCGACGCCGCGCAGGCACTGGCCGCCACCAAGCCAGGTCGGGCGCTAGCCATCCAGGCCGACGTGCGCGACGCGCAAGCGGTGCAAGCGATGGTCGCTCAGGCGCAAAGCCACTTCGGCATGCCGGTCACGACCGTCGTCAACAACGCCCTGCCCGCCTTCCAATTCAATGGCGACGCCCGCCCGCATGCCGACACGCTGACCTGGGACAACTTGAACCAGCAGATCGAAGGCAGCGTGCGCGGTGCGCTGAACACCACGCAGGCTGCATTGCCCGGGATGCGCGGCGCCGGCGTCGGCCGCATCATCAACATTGGCACCAACCTGGTCCAGAACCCCGTCGTGCCCTACCACGACTACACGGCCGCCAAGGCCGCCCTGCTGTCGTTCACGCGCACGTTGTCGCAAGACCTCGGCCCCAACGGCATCACCGTCAACATGGTGTCGGGCGGTTTGCTGCGCACGACCGACGCGTCGGCCGCCACGCCCGAAGCGGTGTTCGACCTGATCGCCGCCAGCACGCCGCTGCGCGCCGTCACCACGCCCGAGCAATTCGCCGACGCCGTGCTGTTCTTCGCCAGCCCCTGGTCGCGCAGCGTGACCGGCCAGAACCTGGTCGTGGACGGCGGGCTCGTCAAGAATTGACCGCCATGATGCACCTGAACCTGTTCATCTTCGGCTGCGGCCACCACCGCGCAGCGTGGCGCCACCCGGATTCAGCGGCCGAACGTCTGGGCGACATCAGCTATTACGAAGCCCTGGCCCGCACCGCCGAGCGCGGCAAGCTAGACGCCATCTTCTTCGCCGACGGACAATCGATGGATAACATCGGCGATGGACCGCGCTGGTATCTGGAACCGCTGACCACCATGGCGGCCATTGCGCGGGCCACGACCCGCATCGGCCTGATCAGCACCGTCTCCAGCACCTTCTTCACGCCCTTCCACGCCGCCCGCATGGTCGCGTCGCTGGACCACATTTCAGGCGGTCGCATGGGCTGGAACGTGGTGACCTCCATGTTCGACGCCGAGGCGCGCAACCATGGCTACGAAGCCATGCCTGGACACGACTGGCGTTATGCCCGCGCCGAAGAATTCGTGGATGTCGCGCTCCGGCTGTTCGACTCGTGGGAAGACGAGGCGCTGGCGATCGACCGCGAGGGGGTGTACGGCGTGCCTGAACGCGTTCATCCGATTCACCATCACGGCGACCATTTCCTGGTCGACGGCCCGCTGACCGTCCCGCGCCCGCCGCAGGGCCACCCCGTGCTGTTCCAGGCCGGCGCCTCCGACCAGGGCCGCGATCTGGCCGCCCGGCGCGCCGAAGCCATTTACGCCGTGGCGTACGACCTGCCCGCGGCGCAGTCCTATTACCGCGACATCAAGCAGCGCGTGCGCGCCGCAGGCCGCGACGCCTTTGTCCCGATCATGCCGGGCCTGGTCACCTATGTCGGCGCCACCGAAGCCGAAGCCCGCGCCAAGCAACGCGAACTTGACGTGCTGCTGCCCAGCGATGCGTCTCTGCGCCAATTAGGGACCTTCGTGCTGCAGGACTGCTCCGGGTGGGAACTGGACGCGCCGGTCCCCGCGCTTCCCCCCTTGTCCGATTTCAAGGGACCGAAAGGCCGCTACGCGACCATTCTGCGGATCATCGAGACCGAACAGCCCACCGTGCGCCAGCTGCTGGGCCGGCTAGCCGCCGGCGGCGGACATTGCACCATGGTCGGCACGCCCGAGCAGATCGCGGATCAGATGGAAACCTGGTTCAGAAACGAAGGAGCAGACGGCTTCAACTTGATGCCCCCTGCCTTGCCGGGCGGCATCGACGACTTTGTCGACCACGTCATTCCCGTCCTGCAAAAGCGCGGGCTGTTTCGCACCGACTATGAACACAGCACGCTGCGCGGCCATCTGGGGTTACAAAGACCGGCACGCTGACCGCCCGACAACCACTGCAAACCGGGGGCAAAACCTGGCCCCGCAACTGCGCATCTGCCGACCGGCGTGATGCGCTTTTTCATGGCCGGACGAATACGAACGATCGCATACAGATGCGACGCCGTCTCAATCGCAACGAAATGATAGACACACTTTATCAATTTGTACGCAACAGCCTGACAAGTTTTTCTTGAATAATATCAATGCCTAGTCGTAGGATTCCGAATTCGGAATGGGCAGTTTCGTGGCAACTGTTGTTCTTAAGCCATAAACACTCAGTTTTTAGATGTGAGCCAAGTAACTAATTTTTTTCAAGTCAGCCGAGCGTCAGAGAGAGCGCGCTCAAATCTGACCCTTATTTGTATATTCCGAACCATTATGTAGTGTTCAGTTTCATGTTTTCCGGCGGCGTTGCCTATTGTTGAGGCCTGGGCTGCTTTCACGGCGCTGAAAGCAGGCAATACAAGCCTTAGAACCGGATGTGGATATGAAACTAACAAAAACTTTGCTCGTAGGCGCGATTCTGGCTGGCATGGCCGGCGCAGCACAGGCTGAGACGTCTGTCACCCTGTACGGTATCGTCGACCTGGGTCTGACCTACCAACGCGGCAAGGTGGGCACCACCGATTCGAATCGTGGCGTGTATGGCGGTGATTACCAATCCCGGATCGGCATGAACGACGGCATCCAGAACGGATCCCGCTTCGGCCTGCGCGGCACCGAAGACCTGGGCGACGGCCTGTCGGCGGTCTTCACGTTGGAAAGCGGCTTCACGGCCAATAACGGCAACCGTTCGCAAGGCGACCGCCTGTTCGGCCGCCAAGCCACCGTCGGCCTGAGCAGCGACCAATGGGGTCTGCTGGAACTGGGCCGTCAGACCAACATCGCCTCCAAGTACTTCGGCGACATCGACCCGTTCTCGCTGGACTATCTGAACGCGAACATGGGTATGGCCTTCAGCGCGGCCAACACGGTTCGCTATGACAACATGGTCATGTACCAGACCCCGGTCTGGAGCGGCTTCCAAGGCGGCGTGGGCTACTCGTTCTCGACGGATGACGTCGAAGGCCCGACCGGCTTCAAGACCAAGGAAAACAACCGCGCCATCACGGCTGGCGTGCGCTACGACAACGGCCCCCTGAAGCTGGCCCTGTCGTACGACGTGCAATACCGCAAGCCGAACCAGCCGCAACCGCAGCAGTTCATCATCGGTGGCGCGTACGACTTCGAAGTGGTCAAGCTGTCGCTGGCCTATGGCCGTTCGGAAGACGGCGTGTTCGCCGGCCAGGATTTCTCGCTGATGGGCGGCCGCCAGCAAGCCGGTGGCCCCGCCATGGGCCAAGGCTTCAGCAACGGCCGCTTCACGTGGGACGGCCTGCGCATCAACTCGTACATGGTCGGCGTGAGCGCGCCGATCGGCGGCGCAAGCAACGTCTTCGCGTCGTGGCAGCGTGCTGATCCGAACAAGAACCTGTACGCCATGGACATCTACAGCCTGGGTTACACGTACGACCTGTCCAAGCGGACCAACCTGTACGCCCTGGCGTCCTACGCCGATGGCGCCGCTTTCATCGACGGCAACAAGATGAGCACGGTTGGCGTCGGTATCCGCCATCGCTTCTAAGCAGGCGACGGGCCGCCCTAACTGAGCAGAGTCGGGGCGCCCTTTCTGACTTCAGGCCATCCCAAACGGGATGGCCTTTTTTTCGTCTTTGCGGGTAGTGGCCGCCAGGGAATAAGCTGCCAGAGCTATCCCGCCAGGGCGGCGGGTTCGGCGTGTTTGGCGTGTTTGGCGGGGCGGGGCTGCGCCTGCGTCTGCGGGGCGCCCGTGGCAGGACGCGCGCGAGCGGCAGCTTGACGAGTGGCGATCCAGTCGTAAAGGACAACGCCGGGGTGGCGTAACAGGGTCGCACCGATGGCGACCGCGACAATCAGGGCAATGCTCAGGGCCAACCACAACATCTTGGCGCCCTCCTTCAAAACAGCCCGGTTTCGATACCAGACCCAAAACCCACGTGAGAATGCGCACGCGTGAAGCGCTTAAGAGTGTAATGTACTCTACATTACAAGCCCAAAGTCGAGTAAATTCGTCTGACATCACGCTTCGGAAACAGGGAGAAACAGGTGATCTGCGATTCGACCGATTCGACCTCACGCGCATTGACCAGCAAGGGCGAAGCCCGGCGGCTGCGGCTGCTTGAAGTCGCCAGCCAGTCCCTGCTGGAACACGGTTATGCGCAGACGTCCATCCAACGCATCGTGCAGCAAGCCGGTGGGTCCGCCGCGACCGCCTATCAGCTATTCGGCAACAAAGAAGGCATGCTGGCCGCGGTGTTGCAGTACGAGTTGGACAATTTGCGGACCGCGGTGTTCCTGGCGACCCCCTGCGGTCAAGCCGTTGGCTCGGCCCTGCATGACCTGGCCGTGCGCCTGCTGGCCTACGCCGTCCAACCCAGGTCGGCCGCCCTGCATCGCCTGCTGGTGTCGGAATGCCACCGGATGCCGCAACTGGCCGCGGCTTTGCAGGAGGCGGTGGACCGCCAAGTCCATACGCCGCTGGAACAGTGCCTGCGGCACGCCTGCGAACGGGGCGAACTCAAGATCGACGATCCGCGCCAGGCCGCGCTGACCCTGGGCAACCTGATCAATGGCATTGCGTTCCATGCCCGGCTGGTCGGCGGTTATGCCGAGGGCCCGCACGCCGACCACCTGGCCACCTGTCATTACGGCGTCGACACTCTGCTGCGCGCCTATCAGGCGTAGTTGCCATGGGCGCTATGGCGTGGCGCCCGGTGGGGCATCATGCCGGCGAATCTGACGGGAAAACGCCACGGCGTCGCCGCCCGATGCGGCAAGCGGGCCCACTGCGGCCCGCTGCCGCAACACCTCCAAGGGAACGCCGGCATCCAGGCCGCCCTGCTCATACAGGTATTCTGGCAGATAGCCCGACAACAGGATGCGGGAGTCCAGCGGCAAGCCCGGTACGATGGCGCGCACCATTTGATAGACCAGCGTCGTGCAGTTGGCGGTGACCGTGTGATAGAAGCGGGGCGTATCGACCAGCGCGTTGGCGGTGGTGACGTACGACAGGAACAGTTCGCGCATGGCGGGCACGGGCATGCGCACCGGATATAGGTAGACGCTTTCGCCGCGTGGACCTGCGCGGACATACAGGATGTCGCGCTCTTCGGCGGCCACCACGCTTAGTTCAAACTGCTTGAAAAATCCGCCGATCTCCGAGAATTGCTCGCCGCGCTCTTTGCGGATCTCGACCGAAAACACCACGTGACGGCCGTCCGAGAAACCGAACGACACCAGCGTATGGGCGATCGCGGGGCCTGCCCAGTACGACAGCGCCATGTCCACCGACACCAGTTGGTCCAGGTCGTACTGGCGGGTTTCCCAGCGTACGGTGTAGTCGTTGTCAGAGCGCCAATCGAAATTGCGCACGTTCTCAAGCGTGACGATCGGCCCATGGACCGTGCCCCGCAGCATCTTCGCCACATCGTCCGCCCAAATGCGGTCGTTGGACGGCGCAAGCGTCTGCCACCATCCGCACAGCACAACCAAGCCGGCCACGTAGGCCCATGCGGCGCGCCGGCGCCACGGGCCCGCGCGCCACAGGGCAACCAGCGCCCCGATGCACAGCACCGCCCAAAGCAGGATGGCCGCCGACTTGCCCCATCGTCCGCCGGGCGCCTGATAAACCAGCGCCAAGACACCCCACACGGCGGATGCCGCCACCAGCAGGCTGCCAACGACGCGCCCGGCGATGGAGGCGCCACGTCGCAGCCAACCGCCGTGAGCCGACTGGCTAGCCGCCTGCATGCTGGCTCACGATTTCCAGGACGCCGTTGATCACGAATTGGACTCCCATGCAGACCAGCAGGAAGCCCATGACGCGCGAGATCGCTTCGACGCCGCTTTGGCCGATCACGGCCACGATGCGGCCTGCCGAACGCAGGCACACCCAGAAGAAGACACCGAGCAACGCGAACACGATGATGGGCGTCACCGCGATCACCCACGGCGCGTAGTCGGGCGTGATAGCGGTATCCACGGACGCAGCGCCGCTGATGATCATGGCGATGGTGCCCGGCCCCGCCGTGCCGGGTAGCGCCAGCGGCACGAACGCGATGTTCGGTGTTTGCCGCTGCTGCGCGTCGGCCGCCGCCTCGGATTCCAGCGTGCGCGACTCGGCAGGCGGAAACAGCATGCTGAACCCGATACTGACCACGATCAGGCCGCCCGCGATGCGCAGCCCCGGGATCGAAATGCCGAAGGTGTGCATGATCCACGCGCCCGCGTAATAGGTCACCAGCATGATCCCCACGACATAGAAGGCGGCCTGGGTGACCTGGCGCTCGCGTTCCTTGTAGGGGATCTGCTGGCCAAGGGACAACAGCAGCGTCATGGAAGTCAGCGGATTGGCCAGCGGCAGCATCAGCGCCAGACCAAGGCTGATCAGCTTGCCCAGTTGGATCAGGTCATCAATCATGGAACTCACAACAAAAATTGGCGCGCGCCGCAACGGGCGGCTTGCCTGGTTCAACGGTTCAATCGTGTAATGCACTCTACCTTACACACTTCTCGCCGAACTTTGACGCTGATCCCCAAACCCCTGCTTGGCGCTCTACTCGCGCTGGCGCCGCTTGCCCAGCCCGCGCTTGCCGCCGGCATGAATTGCGCGCAAGCCAAGACCCCCACCGAACTGGCCATCTGCGCCGACGCGGACCTGCTGCGCCAAGACAGCGAGCTGTCGGCGGCATACGGCAAACTGGGGGCCGCCCGCCCGGACGGACGCGAGGCGTTGCGCCAGGACCAGCGCGACTGGCTCCGCGCGCGCAACCGCTGCGGCGCCCAGGCCAGCTGCATCCGAGACCAATATCTGTTGCGCTTGAGCGCATTGCAGGACATGTTGCGCAGCGCCACTGCCTACGTGCCGGACGAGACAGATCGGTTAGCGCTGGAAGACCTGCGCCAGGCCGTGGAAGCCGCCAGCCGGACGAACGCCGAATTTCCCGTGGAAGACACGTTGACGGCGTTATCCATCAAGACCGGCGCGACGACCTTCGCCAATGTGCGCGAAAACGACGATGACGACCAAGCGCAATTCCCCACCAAGCGGCCCGAGGGGGTCACGCCGGACGAATGGCAGGCCTTGCAGGCCTCCGGTATCGACGCCGGCGGCGAGAACGGCGTCGCGTCCTACACCTTGATGGATCTGGATGGCGATGGCCAGCGCGACCTGGTGGTGGATTCGTACACGGGCGGCACGGGCCTGTTCTCGGACATCAGCGCGCTGCGCCGCAATGGTGGGCGCTATACCGAGGCTGTCGGCGCACATGGCGAAGCCGCGTCCGGCCTGTACACACTGAACGGCCGCGGCTCGAACCAGGCGGGCGAGTGGATCCGCCTGCGCGGCCGCGTCTACGCGGCGTACCGTAACAGCACCTATGGCGTGGATCACATCCACCTGCTGCGCCCCTTCCACGCGGTGGGCGAGGTGCCCACGCTGACCGTGCAATACCGCTATCAACTGCAGGTGCCGAAGGAACAGAAGCGTTCCGACAAAGCCCAGGTTGTGGTGCTGGACGACGCCATGCATGCCGGCCTGACGCAGGCATTGGCCCGGATCGACCCCGAATCCGCGCGTGGCGAAGGCTCGACCAGCCAGCCCGGCGCGCCGGCCCGGCCGCTGTGCCCCATTCCCGCGGGCGTGAAAGAGGACGAGCGGGACCGCTACTACCAATACGGCCCGGGACACTATTCCTACGAGACCGTGGCCGATGTCGCGGTGCACGTCGGCGCGCGCTGCTATGTCGGACGGCTGATCGATTGGTTCGGCAGCTACGACGCGAAATCCGGCCTGTCGGCCATGATGTGGGTGCGTTCTTCCGAAGCGGACGGCGCCGAAGAGGAATTCTCCGTGCAGGGCAGGCGCCGCGCCATCCGTTTCGGGACCTCGGTCGAACCGATCTAGAACGACGGCGCTTGCCAGCGGCTGACGGCCAGCGCCAACAGGGCCTCGTCGGCCCCCGCTGCAGCCACCAGTTGCAAGCCCACCGGCATGCCGTTCACCCAGCCCGCCGGCAGGCTGATGGCGGGCAGGCCCAGCACGTTCCAGGGATTGGTCAAGCCCAGCAAGGTCTCGCGCACACCGGCGCTGCCGGGGCCCGCCACGCTGCGTTGCTGCAAGGCGGGCGCGGTGATGGCGACGGCGGGCAACGCCAGCACATCCACCTGCTGGAGCAGCCGCGCGAATTCGGCTTGGAGGCGTGCCCTTTCCTTCAAGGCCCGCACATACTCCCACCCCTGCACCGGACGCGAGGCACGCAGGCGTTCCAGCACTTCCGGATCGAACTTGCCGGGTTCGGATTCGACGCGCTCGGCGTGCACCTCATAGGCTTCCGCGCGCTGAATGGCGCCCAGCGCGCTTTGCAAGGCACGCGCGTGCGTCGTGACCTCGGGCGCCGCTTGCACGGCGCCACCCGCGAAGCGTTCCGCTGCCGCCCGCACGCAGGCGGTGACGGCCGCGTCATCGATGGCGAAGGGAACGTTGGCCACCCATCCCATCCGCAGGCCGCCCGTGGGGGCGATGGCGGGAGCGATCGCGCCGCCGCTCAAGGCCTGCATGAAAACCTGCGCGTCTTCCACGCAGTTGGCCAGCACGCCCGGGTCTTCCAGCGTGGGCGCCAAGGGGAACACGCCCGCATCCGAGACGCGGCCATGCGTCGGCTTGAAGCCCACCAGGCCGCATAGCGCGGAGGGGACGCGCACGGAACCGCCCGTATCCGTGCCCAGCGCCACCGGCACCATGCCGGCAGCCACTGCGGCGGCACTCCCGGCGCTGGAACCGCCCGTCATCTGAGTGGTGCGCCACGGGTTGCGCGCCGCGCCTTGCACGCTGCGGTCGCCGGTCGGACCGTAGGCGAATTCATGCGTCAGCGTCTTGCCGACGACGATGGCGCCGGCTTCGCGCAGCAGCGCCACGCAGCGCGCGTCCGCCTGCGGCCGGTGGCCGAGGAAATGGGCGGCGCCCATCGTCGTGGGCATGTCGGCCGTATCGACGTTGTCTTTGATGGCGACGGGAATGCCGTGCAACGGCCCCCTCACCTTGCCGCTTGCCCGTTCGGCGTCGCGTTCGCGGGCGATGGCCAGCGCGGCGGCGATGTCGACGTGGACGAAGGCGTTGAGCTGCGGGTTCAGCCGTTCAATGGCGGCGCCCGCGTGGCGCACCAGATCCTCGGCGGTCAGGCTGCCGCTGGCCATGGCCTGCTGCAAGTCGGCGATGCGGCGCCCCCGGAAGAATCCGGGTTCGACGGCAAGTTGCGGGGAAGTCGGGTTGGATTGGGTCATTGGGAAGCTCCGGAAGGCTGGGCCGGACTGGCGGGCATGCGCGGGCCCACGCCCGGGCGCACCTGAAGCATAGCGACCATGCCGACGGCTGTCGCCACCGATGCGGCGATGAACATCACCGAGTAGCCATGGCGCGCCGTCAGGTAGCCCGTCAGGGTCGGCGCCAGGATGGAGGCGATGTTGGCGAAGAAGTGCATCAGGCCGCTGAAGGTGCCCACGCGGTTGGAGGGCGCGGTGTCGATCACGACGGCCCAGTAGACGGAGTTGGGCAAGGCGTTCAGCGCATTGGCCAGGGTCATCAGCGCAATGACGGCAAACACCGATTGCGCTTGCGAGACCAGCAGGAAGCACAGGGTAGTGGCCAGCAGGCAGGCGGCGGCGAACCAGCTGCGGGCGATCTTCAGGCTACCCGTGCGCTTGAAGAGCAGGTCCGAAATGCGGCCGCCCAGCAGCACGGTGATGCAGGCGCCGGTCCAGGGAATCATGCCCATGTACCAGAGGGACGACAGGCTGTAGCCGAAGTTGTCCTGCAGGTACTTGGGTGTCCAGGTCAACAGCAGGAAGTTCACGTACATGAAAGCGAAATAGCCCAGCGTGTTCAGCATCAACGTCTTGCTGCGGAAGAAGCTCCACCATGGCAGCACGGGTGCATCGGCGCCCTGGGCGCCAGTGGCCGATTGGGCGCGCGAGGACTGGATTTCGGCCAGTTCCTGCGGGGACACGCGCGGGTTCGTCTCGGGGCGGTCGGTGAAGATGCGCATGAAGAACACCAGCACCAGCAGCCCCGCGCCGCCCAGGATGAAGAACATGGCGCGCCAGCTGTCGGTCAGCGTCAGCAGGCCCACGGCCACCGGCGCCGTCAACAAGGCGCCCAGCGGCGTGCTGAGCAGGCCGAACCCGACCACAAAGCCGCGTTCGCGCGTGGTCGCCCAGTTGGCGATGGTCTTGTTGATGATGGAGTACGCCGGCCCTTCGGCCGCGCCGAACAGGATGCGGATGGTGGCGAAGCCCGCCAGCGCCGAGCCGCCCAGGAACGCCAGGCCGAAATCCCCCGCCCAGGCGGTGGCGATTTCGAACACGGACCAGGCGACACCGGCCACGATCCAGACTTTGCGCGGGCCGTAGCGGTCGGCCAGCATGCCGCCGAACAGCGCACCGACCATGTAGCCGTAGCCAAAGTAGCCCAGCACCGAGCCCCAGGCCCCGCGGTCCAGCCCGTACTCGCCGGTGATGTGCGCGGCTGCGTAGGACATGGCGCCGCGGTCGATGTAGTTGATCAGCGCCAGCAGCACGACCATAGTGAAGATCCGGTATCGGAACCGGGAATTCTGGCTTTCAGTTGTCATTGCGATTCGATCCAGTCGTTTTACCCAAACGTTTGGGTTGCGCAATGCTAAGGGGTCCAAACGCAAAAATCGATTCAGTGAAAACCCTAGGTTGCCGGGATATGCCCTGCTGCGCTATTTCCGCGTGTATCCTCCAGCCCCATGAATAGATCGCGCCCTGTCACGCTGCAAAGCCTGGCGCGGCAGCTCGGTTTGAACGTTTCCACCGTGTCGCGCGTCCTGAACGGATCCGCAGACGATGCGCGCGGCGCCGCGGCGCCGGACACGGTGAAACGCATCCGGGCGCTGGCCGCCGAGTTGCACTACCAAACCAATCCCCACGCGGCCAGCCTGAAGACGCGGCGCAGCCGCACGATCGGCGTGCTGGTGCCGCGCTTGTCGGACATGGTGCTGGCCACCATTTACGAAGGCATCGACGAGGCCGCGGCCGAACACGGCTACCTGACTTTCGTGTCCAACACGCAGGACGAACCGGACAAGCAGCGCAAACTGATCGACATGGCGCTGGCGCGCCGCGTGGACGGCCTGATCCTGGGTGACGCGCACAGCGCGCCCGCGAACGCGACGCCCAATCCGCTCCTGGCCGAGCTGGCGCGGCGCGACGTGCCCTTCGTGCTGGTCAGCCGCCATGCCGACCACCATTGCGCGGTCACCTGCGACGACCTGGAAGGCGGCCGGCTGGCCGCCAAGCACCTGTTGGACATGGGCCACCGCCGCATCGCCGTGATGGTGGGCGAACCCTTCGCCAGCACCGGCCGCGACCGCTCCGAGGGTTTCTTCGGCTACTGCGCGCAGCACGGCGTGGAGGTGCCTGCGCACTGGCGCATTGAAAGCCCGTTCGACACGGACGCCGGCCGCGATATCGGCGCCAGGTTGCTGTCGCCCGCCGACCGCCCCACCGCCATCTTCGCCGTCAACGACTTCCTGGCCGTGGGCGTCATGGGCGCTGCCCGCGACCAGGGCCTGGAAGCCGGCCGCGACGTCGCCATCGTGGGCTACAACGACACGCCGCTTGCGGGGGCCCTGCCCATCGGCCTGACCACAATCCATTCGCCCATGCACCAAATGGGCCGGCTGGGCCTGGAACTGCTGCTGCAGAAATTGGCTGGCGGCCAGCCGGACAGTCTGCGGCTGGCGCCCGAACTGGTCGTGCGCGACAGCAGCAACCGCAAGATCGCGGGCTGAGCCGCGCGTCGAAGCCTAGCCGGGCTTGACGGCGTACGTCGCCAGAAAGGTCGGCACGTAGCGGTCGATCAGGAAACGGGGATTGGGCTGGTGGTCTTCGTGAAAGCCCGCAAGCAGGAATCCCGCTTCCAACTGCCCCCCGATCTGGTCGGCCAGGCTGTGCCCGAACACCACCGCCTCGCCGCGCGCCAGCTTGACCGCCAACGCCGCGGCATCCAGGTCGCGGGTGTCGGCATAGGGCAAGGCATAGGCCGGCCGGATCACACCCTGCTTCGCGTAGGCCGGGTCGCGGTCCCCCACGAACACGATCGGGTTGTAGAAGCTGGACAAGAGACGTCCGCCGCGGCGCAAGACGCGGTGACACTCGCGCCACACGGGGCGCACGTCCGGCACGTACAGGTTTGAGATGGGGTGGAACACTACGTCGAACGACGCGTCGTCAAACGCGGACAAGTCGCGCATGTCGCCCTGCACCGCGTCCAGCGCAAGTCCGTCGCGCGCGGCAACGCGGCGGTCCTGGTCCAATTGCTTTTCCGACGCGTCGAACACGGTCACCTGCGCGCCGGCCGCAGCCAGCACCGGCGCCTGCTGGCCGCCCGCCGAAGCCAGGCACAGGATGCGCAGGCCTTGGGGTTGATCGAGCCAACCTTGGGGCAACGGCCCCGGCGTCAGGCGCACCGACCACTTGCCCGCGCGCGCGGCGGAAATGGTCTCGGCCGTGACGGGGCGCGACCACTCGCAGTCTTGGGCGGCAAGCTGGTCCCAGGCGGCCTGGTTGTGGGCAAGAAAATCGAAGGAAGAAGAGGCAGTCATGAAGGATCCTGTAAAGCAACTGGCGCGACGCCGCACGGGGCGGCAGGCACGCCTGAGAATGACGGCCGGCTCCGTGGAGCAGGCCTGAGGCGACCGCGGCCCGCAGCGCAAAGGCCGGGCACGGCAGTCTGATTCTTGTCGGCTTTAGAGGATCACTTCGATGCGCTCCTTGAAGATGCGGGGATTCTACCGAAATGCCGAACCGGCTTCACGCGCCCGCGCCGGCTGCTGCCGCCACCACCACAGCGCGCCCGCGGGCAGCAGCATGCACGCGGCCGCCAGCCACAGGTTCGCCCGCAAGCCCAGCGCGTCCACGCTGGGTACGCCCAGCAAGGAGCCGGCAGCGATACCCAGGTTGAACATCGCCACGAACAGCGCCGTGGCCGCTTCGACGGCGTCCGGGGCCGCCCGCATCATCCAGGCCTGAAGCGATACCGACACACCGCCGTACGCCAGCCCCCACGCCACCAGCAAGACAGCGCTGGCAAATCGCAGATGCCCCAATGCGGCCAGCAACGCCAGCGTCAGCAGCAAGGCAAGCGTGATCGTCAGCAGGACGCGGCCCGGCTGGCGCGCAGCGGCCTCCCCCGCCACGAAATTGCCCGCTACCCCGGCCGCGCCATAGGCGAACAACAGCGGGCCGATCCACGGCTGGCCAAAGCCTGCATGCGATTGCAGCAACGGCCGCACGAAGGTGTAGGCCATGAAATGCCCCGCCACCAGGAACAGGGTGATCGCGAGGCCGAGGCGCACCGCCGGATTGGCCAGTTGCGCAGCCAGTTGGCGTGCGGACAAGCTGCGCGGCGCAGGCAGCGGCGGCAAGGCCAGCGCGACCAGCAACAGCACGGCCGCGCACCCTGCCGCCATCGCGCCGAACGCGGCACGCCAACCCGCCAGGTCGCCAATGAATGCGCCTAGCGGCACGCCCAGCACCGAGGCCACGGCCACGCCGCCGAAGATGATGGCGGTCGCCGTTCCCACCGACTGGGGCGGGACGATCCTGCCCGCCAGGCCACCGGCGATAGCCCAGATGCCGCCGATGCAGATTCCCACCAGCATCCGCGCCCCCAGGAGCCAGGGCATGGACGGCGCCAGCGCGCTGGCCAGATTGGCGGCGGTCAGCATCGCCAGCAGACCGCAAAGCAGCCAGCGGCGGTCAGCGCCTTTGGCGCCGACAACAACCAGAGGTGCAAACAGCGCCGCCAGGATAGCGGGTACGAAAAGCATCAGCCCGCCCTCGCCCACCGACACGTGCAGGTCGCCGGTGATGGGCACCAGCAGGCCCACCGGCAGCATTTCGGTGGTGACGACGCTGAACGTGGCCAAGCCTACGGCGAGGACGCCTAGCCAGGCGCGCCGGGAGGTCTGGATGAGCGGGTCGGAACGGGAGTCAGAAGATGAAGCTGTGCTGCGGGACATAGGATGACGCTATCCGGAAAAGGCCCGTTGCCAGGCCGACCCCTACACAGTCTACTGTTTCCATTCTGCTGATAAAGTAGGCGTATAGCGATACACAAGGGACAATTCGTGGACAATAAAGCCGCCCCTTCCAGTCGTCTGGATCACATCGGCGATCTGCTGGCGTTCGTGCGCGTAGCCGATGCGCAGAGCTTCACGGCAGCCGCCGAAAAGTTGGGCCTGTCGCGGTCGGCCATCGGCAAATGCATCGCGCGGCTTGAGCAAAACCTGGGCGCCCGGCTGATGCACCGAAGCACGCGCAGCGTCAGCCTGAGCGACGACGGCCGGATCTTCTACGACCATGCGCAGCGCATCCTGTCCGAAGTGGACAACGCCACCGATGCCATGGCCAGCCGCAAGCAGGCCCCGCGCGGCCGCCTGCGCATCGATCTGCCAGTGTCGCTGGGCAGGCTGCACCTGATGCCGCTGCTGCGCGACTACCTGCGACGCTGGCCCGACGTGGAGGCGGACGTCAGCTTTTCCGACGACTACACCGATCTGGTGCGCGACGGCATCGACGTGGCGATCCGCATCGGCGGCGACGTGGACAGCCGGCTGGTAAGGCGGGTGCTGGCGCCGCACCGGCTGATCACCTGCGCCGCGCCGGGCTACCTGGCGCGCCACGGCGTGCCGGCCACGCCGGATGCCTTGAGCCAGCATCAGACGCTGGCCTTCACGCACGCGGGGCAGTTGGTGCCATGGCGCTTTACCGTCCAAGGGGAGGAACGCCACGTGCCCGTCGCCGGCCGCCTGCGGCTGGGTCATACCGAAGCCTTGCGCGACGCCGCGCTGGCAGGCGACGGGATCGCGCAACTGGGCGCGTTCCTGGTTGCCGACGACTTGCGCGCGGGCCGGCTTATGCCCGTGCTGGAAACCGTAGCCCCGACGGGCTCCCCGGTGTGTGCGGTGTATCCGCACCGGCGGCATCTGTCGCCCAAGGTGCGCATGCTGATCGATGAGATCGCTGGCGTCTGGAACACAGCCCCGCCATGGGGGCCCTATGCGCAGCCGTCACGTCCATAGTTCTTTGCATCAGCCAGCCTGATCATCAATATCCATTAAACTGATGCAATTACCGCGACGGGCCATGCTGCCTAGCATACAAGCGCCCATCGCCTGCGGCAGCACCCCGCAGCGCACCGTCTTTGTTACCCGGAGTTTTCCCTTGAGCGACATCTATCATTTCAGCCGCGGCACCGCCCCGCTGCTGATCTCCATTCCCCATTTGGGCAGCCAGATCCCCGATACGCAGCGCGCGCAGATGACGCCGCTGGGCCTGGAGTCCGGCGATACCGACTGGCACCTGGACACGCTGTACCAATTCGCGCAAGCGCTGGGCGCGTCGGTGATCGGCGCGCGTTATTCGCGCTATGTGGTGGACCTGAACCGCCCGCCCAATGACGAGAGCCTGTACCCCGGCCAGACCAAGACCGGCCTGTGCCCAACCCAGACGTTCCGCGGCGACGCGCTCTACCAGAACGACGCCGTGCTGACGGACGCCGAGCGCGCGCACCGCCTGCAAACCTATTGGCAGCCCTATCACGCCAAGCTGCGCGAAGAGCTGGACCGCATCAAGGCCGAGCACGGCACGGTGCTGCTGTGGGAAGCGCATTCCATCGCCAGCGTGCTGCCGCGCCTGTTCGAGGGCAAGCTGCCCGACCTGAACATCGGGACCTCCGACGGCGCCGCCTGCGCACCGGACATCCTGGCGGCGGTCAAGGAACAGCTGGACGGCTGCCGCGACTACACCTGGGCCATCAACGGCCGCTTCAAGGGCGGCTACATCACGCGCCACTACGGCGCGCCGGCCGACAACATCCACGCCATCCAGCTGGAAATGTGCCAGTCCACCTACATGGACGAAACGCATCCCTACGGATGGCGGGCCGACTTGGCCGACAAGGTCATCCCGGTGGTCGAAGGCATGGTGCAGGCCGCCCTGCGGCAGACCACGGCGCGCCAGCGCTGATCCCCCGCAACTCCGTCCAGGACAGGCCAGGCAATGAACCGATTTTCCTTCACCACGACGGAAAACTATCCGGAATGGAGCCTGCTGCTGACCTGGGTGGCGGTGGTGGAAGCCGCGTCCGTTTCCGGCGCGGCGCGCCTGCTGGGCCTGTCGCAAGCGGCCGTGTCGCAGCGGATCAAGCAGTTGGAAGGCGCCATGTCGACCGAACTGCTGGACCGCAGCACGCGGCCGGCGCGGCCCACGCCCGCAGGCGAACTGTTGTTTGACCATGCCGCGCGCCTGCTGGCCCAGGCAGGCGACATGACGGAAAGCGTGCGCAACCTGAGCCGGGCCAAGCGCAATATCGTCCGCTTCGGCTGCGTGGATTCCTTCGCGGGCACCTTGGGGCCCACCCTGATCCACGGCCTGTCCGGCGCGTCGCGTCAGATCCGGCTGTGGTCGGGCATCACGCCCGTGCTGGACAAGCAGCTGGAGGACCGGCAACTGGATCTGGTGGTCACCACCAGCGCGTTGGCTGGCAAGCCCACCATCAAGAAGATCAGCCTGTTCAGCGAACCCTATGTGCTGATCGTGCCGCGCACGATGGACATGGACAAGATCGCCACGCTCAAGGAACTGGGCAAGCGCATGCAGTTCATCCGCTACAGCGCGCGTTCGTTCATCGGCGCCGAGATCGATCGCCTGATCGAATCGCACGACGTGATGATCGAGCGCACCTTTGAATTCGACAACACCGATCCCCTGCTGAGCCTGGTCACCGCGGGCATCGGCTTTGCGATCAGCACGCCGCTGTGCATCTGGCAGTCGCGCCATTTCGTGGACCAGTTGCGCGTGCTGCCGCTGGCGCCTTACCTGGGCGCCGCGCGCAGCGACGACGCGAGCCTGTCGCGCACGCTGTATCTGGCGGCGCGGCAACAGGAGGTGGGCAAGCTGCCCACCGAGGCGCGGGACGTGATCCTGATGGCGGTGGAACGCCTGATTCAGAAAGACATCGCCCCGGCCCTGGGGCTGCCGCCTGCCACGCTGTGGCGCAGCATGCGGCGTTGACGCGCCACTACAGCCCGGCGGTGAAGGCGGGAACCGCCTCGAACAGATCGCCGACCAGACCGTAGTCCGCCACGCCGAAGATCGGCGCGTCGCCGTCCTTATTGATGGCGACGATGGTCTTGGAGTCCTTCATGCCGGCCAGGTGCTGGATGGCGCCCGAGATCCCGACCGCCACGTACAGCGCCGGCGCCACGATCTTGCCGGTCTGCCCCACCTGCCAATCATTGGGCGCATACCCCGCATCCACCGCAGCGCGCGAAGCCCCAAGGGCTGCGCCCAGCTTCTGCGCCAACGGGTCCAGCAGCTTGAAGTTTTCGGCGCTGCCCAGGCCGCGCCCCCCCGACACCACCACGCGCGCGCCACCCAGTTCCGGGCGTTCCGACACCGCGAGTTCGCGGCTGACGAAACGCGCCCGGCCCGCATCGGGCACGGCTGCCACCGTTTCGACCGGCGCGCCGCCGCCCTCGGCGGGTGCGGCGTCGAAGGCCGTCGGCCGGATCGTCGCCACGACGACCGGGTAGCCGCTCTTGACCGTGGCGATCGCGTTGCCCGCATAAATGGGGCGCTTGAACGTGTCGGCCGACACCACCTCGATCACATCGGACACCTGCGCCACGTCCAGCAAGGCAGCCACACGCGGGGCCACGCTCTTGCCTTGCGTGGTGGCGGCCAGGAACAGATGCGTGTAGCCGCTTGCTGCCGCCACCGCCTGCGCGGCCAGGTTTTCGGCCAGGCCATCCCCCAGATGCGGCGCGTCGGCCAGCAGCACTTTCTGGACGCCCGCGATACGTGCGGCGGCGTCCGCCACGGCTTCTGCACCCGCGCCCGCCACCAGCACGTGGATCGGCATGCCCAGCTTGCCCGCGGCGGCGATGGCGTTGCGCGTGGCGCCGGCAAGCCCGCGGTTGTCGTGTTCGGCAATAACCAGGACCGTCATCAGATCACCTTCGCTTCGTTTTTCAGTTTGTCGATCAGCGCGGCCACATCCGCCACCTTGACGCCGGGTGCGCGCGCAGCGGGTTCTTCCACGCGCAACGTTTCCAGCCGCGACCCCGGATCCACGTCCAGCGCCTCCGGCGTCAGGACATCCACCGGCTTCTTCTTGGCCTTCATGATGTTGGGCAGCGTGACATAGCGCGGCTCGTTCAGCCGCAAATCGGCGGTGACGATGGCGGGCAGCGTCAGCGCCAGCACTTCCAGGCCGCCGTCCACCTCGCGCGTGACGCGTGCCACGGCGCCGTCCACCTCGATGGCGCTGGCGTTCGTGGCCTGCGGCCAGCCCAGCAGCGCCGCGAGCATCTGCCCGGTCTGGCACGCGTCGTCGTCAATCGCCTGCTTGCCCAGGATCACCAGCGCGGGCTGCTCCTGTTGCACCACGGCGCGCAGCAGCTTGGCCACGGCCAGGGGCTGCAGCGCGACGTCGGTCTGCACCAGCACGCCGCGATCGGCGCCGATCGCCAGCGCGGTGCGCAGCGTTTCCTGGGACGACGCCGTGCCGCAAGACACGGCGACCACGTCGGCCGCCGCGCCTTGCTCTTTCAAGCGTACGGCCGCTTCGACGGCGATTTCATCGAACGGGTTCATCGACATTTTGACGTTACCGATGTCCACGCCGCTCTGGTCGGCCTTGACGCGCACGTTGACGTTGTAGTCAACCACGCGCTTGACCGCGGCTAATACCTTCATGCGAACACTCCTGGATTAAGGAATCAATCAATGCCCCCGGCAGGAGGCGAAGAGAAGAACGGTCAGGCGGCAGGAATCGCCGCCACGCGCAAGTCCAGCAACACGGCGTCCAGCCCCGGCCCGACGTCCACCTCCACGCTCATGCTGAACGCCTGAACCAAAGCAGGGACGGCGGCAAGCGCGCCGACAATCAACGGGGCTGGTGCCGAGCCAGCACAGGACACCGTTGCCTGGGCCGCACCGCGCAGCACGAACAGGTTCAACACCCGAACGGGACCACCCAGCAGACGGGACTGCAGCGCGAGGTCGCCGGCAAACGCCGTCGGCACGCCGGGCAGCAGATCAAGCCCGCCGCCCTCTCCTTGCAGCGCCACGCCCTGGCCCGACAGCACGACCGAAACGCGGTCATAGCCCGGAAAGCGCGAAAACGGGCCATCCCGCTCGATGTCCGCGATGCTGACGCGCCAGCGCGGCTCCGCCGCCTGCCCGTCCACCGCCAGCGTGCGCATGACACCGCCGCCGTTCTTCCATGGCTCGGGCGGCAAGGCCTGCCAGGCGGCGTGGGTCCAGCGCATGCGATCAGGAGACGGCGCCAAGGCCGTACTTCCCGGTCAGCAACGCGCCGCTTTCGAAGCGGCCGATGCCATAGGGCTTGAGCGACACGTCGGTCGGCAGGCCCAAGGCTTCCTGCGCCAGCACGCGCCCCACGGTCGGCGACAACTTGAAGCCGTGGCCCGAAAAACCGAAACCCACGATCAGGCCCTGCACGCCAGGCACGCGGCCCAGCACAGGGTTCCAGTCGGGCGTCACGTCGTACACGCCGGTCCAGGATGAGGCCAGCCCCGCGGTCTCGTAGGCGGGGAAGCGCGCTGCCACCTGCTCGCCCACTTCCGCCACGTAATCCAGCGGAATATCGCCCTGTTCGGCGTCGCTCTTTTGCAGGGCCTCGCCCACGATGCCCTCGCTGACCAGCATCTGGTTGCCGCCATAGCTGCGGCAATACAGCATGCCGGGGGACGCCAGGTCCTTATAGACCGGCATCGAATACGTGTAGGGCGCGGTGTCGCATTCCAACGCAAGCACCGCGTGGCGCTCGGGCACGACGGGCATCGCAACGCCCGTCCACGCGGCCAATTCCGACGTCCAGATGTTTTGCGTGCTGATCACCAGCGGGCTGGCGTAGTCGCCTTCCGAGGTAGACACGCCGACCACGCGACCATGCTCGATGAGCAATTTGCGGACGTCGACGTTTTCGCGGATGGTCACGCCCCGCCGGCGCGCGCCGCGGGCAAAGCTGGTGGCCACCAGATACGCGTCGGCAAACCCGGCTTCGGGTTCAAAGCCGATCAGCGCGGCATCGTCGAACGAAGCAATGGGCAACAGCTCGCGCGCCTGGGCGGCGTCCAACAGTTCCAGCGCAATGCCTTGTGCGCGCTGTTGCTCGAGCGCGCTGCGCAGCGGTTCCAGCTTGTCGTTGTCGGCCGCGCTGATCAGGTAGCCGCACTTGACCAGGCCGCAAGAGGCTTCCTCGTCGCCCACATAGCTGGCGAAATTGTTGAACACGTTCCACGAGCGCTGGGCCAGCTCTACGTTCTCGCGCACCGAATAGTGGGTGCGCAAAATGCCGGACGATTGAGAGGTCGTGCCGGCGCCGATCGTGGCCCGGTCAAGCACCAGCACATTCTTTGCGCCCAGCTCGGCCAGATGGAAGGCTACCGAACTGCCGATCACGCCGGCACCAATCACGATCACGTCAAAACTTTTCACGGACAAGGCTCCAAGGACAAGTGGCGCGAGTGTGAACCTGCCCTCTCCTGGCCGCCGCAATATAAGCAGCGCGAATACTTAATAAAAGCGGCCGATGAAACGGCGTCCGCAAAACCGAATTGCTTAAGCACGGCGAATTTTGACCATCGCCGCTCCTTATATTCACGTCGCGAAGCGGTGGCCGGGTGACAGTCTGGCCTGCCGCACCCCAGAGTGCCGGCGACATGACATCTATCGGTCAATCTACATTCCAGTAGGGGAAAAATATGAACATGACTCGCCGCGCCATGCTGGTGCGCACCGCAGCTTTGGCGGGTGCCAGCGCCCTGGGGTTTCCCATGGTCGGCCGCGCCGCCAACGCCTCGTACACCTACGGCGGTTCGGCATGGCTGGGCCACTATTCGGCCTACATCGCGATGAAAACGGGCCTCTTCGCCAAGCAGGGCCTGGACATCAAATGGCAGAGCTTCGCCACGTCGTCCGACCGCATGAGCGCCGTGATGGCCGGCAACATCGACCTGGCCGGCACTGGCGTCGTGTCGTCGCTGGCCCTGATGGCGGCTGGAGCCCGCCAGTTCCAGGTGATCGCCACGCCCAACAACTTCGGCCGCGCCGAAGGCGTGCTGGTGCGCGACGACGTCAAGTCGGTGACGGACCTGAAGGGCAAGAAGATCGGCGTGACCTACGCGTCCAGCGCCCACGTGCTGCTGCTGGACGTGCTGCGCCAGGCGGGTCTTGATCCCGACCGCGACGTCTCCATCATCAATCTGCCGGCCACCAACCTGCTGTCCGCCTATCAGGGCAAGCAGATCGACGCCGCGGTGGCGTGGACGCCGGCCTTCGACCGCATCAAGGCGGTGCCGGGCACGCACGTGCTGTTGGACGACACCGCGTTCTCGCTCTACAAGCAGTACGCCATCACCCCGGGGCCGGACGTGCTGCTGACGCACGCCAAGCTGGGGCGCGAAAACCCTGAAGCGGTGAAGAAATTCCTGCACGCCGTCTTTGAGGCCAACGTGATGCTGAGCCAGCAACCCGACGAGGCCGCCAGCGTGCTGCTGGAACTGACCGGCCTGTCCCGAGACGAGCAACTGGCCGTCATCAAGCAGACGCAATGGTATTCCGCCGCGGATCAGAAGGGGCTGATGGTGGAACCGGGCAATTTCGTCACCGGCATGCAGCAACTGGCCGAGATGCTGGTGTCGCTCAAGCAGATCGACAAGGCGCCCCTGGTGAAAGACTGGGTCCAGGCTTCGTACCTCCCGGCCGCGACCCGGTAAGCACGGGACGCCTCGCCTATGTCCTCGCGTTCGTCTTCAAGGGAAACACGGCTGATCTGGGTCAGTGTGTTTTCGCTTCTTAGCTTCTTGTTGCTGTGGGAAGGCCTGTGCCGCGCCGGCGCGGTCGATCCCATTTTCCTGCCCGCGCCGTCCCAGGTCCTGGCGCGGGCCTGGTCCATGTCCGACCAGGGCACGCTGTTCTACAACGTGCTGGCCTCCACCCGCCGCGTGATGGTGGGCTTCCTGGCGGCGGTCATCGTGGCCATTCCGCTGGGCATCCTGCTGGGCACGTCGAAGGTGGCGCGCGCCGTGTTCGACCCCATCATCTCGTTCCTGCGCCCCCTGCCGTCCATGAGCTGGATCCCGCTGTCTCTGCTGTGGTTCGGCATCACCGAAACCCAGAAGTACAGCATCGTGTTCATGGGGTCGTTCGTGCCGGCGCTGCTTTACGTGATGGAAGCGTCGCGCAGCATCGACCCGGTGCTGGTGCGGGCGGCGCGCAACCTGGGCGCCAACCGCTGGCAGGTCATGCGCGAAGTGCTGTTCCCCGGTTGCCTGCCGCAGATCCTGTCGGGCATGAAGATAATCCTGGGCCTGTCCTGGACCTGTGTGATTTCCGCTGAACTGGTGGCGTCCAAGGAAGGCCTGGGGTTCATGATCATGAACGGCAAGGAATTCTTCCAGACCGACACCGTGGTGCTGGGCATGGTGCTGATCAGCTTCACCGTGCTGGTGACGGATCTGTGTTTGCGGCTTCTTGAGCGATGGGTGCTGGCATGGCAACGATGAACGACACGATGATCCAGCTGAAGGGCATCTCCAAGTCCTATGGCGACGTGCCCGTGCTGGACCGCGTGGACCTTGAGGTCAAGCGCGGCGAATTCCTGGTGTTGCTGGGCGCATCCGGTTGCGGCAAGTCCACCTTGCTGAACCTGATGGCGGGCTTCATCACGCCCAATACCGGCACCGTCACCATCAACGGCCGCGCCGTCACCGACGTGACCGCCGCCTGCGGCATGGTGTTCCAGCAATATGCGCTGTTTCCCTGGCGCACCGTGCAGGAGAACGTGGAGTTCGGCCTGAAGATGCGCGGCATGTCCAAGCAGGAACGCGCGCCAATTGCCCGCAAGTACATCGAAATGGTCGGGTTGAAGGCGGCGGCGGACAAGTATCCGCACGCGCTGTCGGGGGGCATGAAGCAGCGTGTGTCGATTGCGCGGGTGCTGGCCAACGACCCGGACGTGATGCTGTTCGACGAACCGTTCGCCGCGCTGGACGCCATGACGCGCCAGGTGCTGCAGGACCAGTTGTTGTCGATCTATGAGCAAAGCGGCAAGACGATCGTCTTCATCACGCACTCCATCGACGAAGCGCTGACGCTGTCCACCCGCATGGCAGTGATGGGGTCCAAGCCCGGCCGTATCGTGCAGGACATCCACAACGACCTGCCCCATCCGCGCAGCGCCGACGTGCAGTTGTCGCCGCGCTTCGTGGAACTGAAGCGCTCCATCTGGGAACGCGTGCAGGAAGAGGTCACGCGCAGCATGGAGTTGGCCACGTAGGATGGGTGAAGCGCGCGCAGGCATCGCCAAGAATTCGGCCTCCCAGCGCGCGTAACCCATCAAGCAGCAGTGGGTTCTTGGCGGCTTCAGCCACAGCGCAACGGCTGTTTGATGGGTTACGCGCGCTGGAGGCCGAGTTTTTGCGCAGGGCTTGCCGCGCTTCACCCATCCTACGCCCGTTACGGTAGCTCGCGATATACGGCGACGGTGATATCGAAGTACGGGATCTTCTGCCACTGCTCCCGGGGATAGCTAGGCGTCTCTACGCCCATGCCGACCGAGACGGTCGGACCGTCCGACGGGTAACGGGTGGAATAAGGCCGTGAGCCCCAACCGCAACAGACGAACTCCAGCGGCGGCATACCGAACACCTGGCGCAGATGGTCCTCCATGCGTACCGCCGCCGCGCCGCTCACGCGGTAGCTGGCGGTCAAGGGTTTCATCTGCATGCCGTCCCCGCGCTCGCAGCCCAGGTACTCGACGTAATCCGGCTTTTGACCCATCGCCAGCAGGAAATCCTGGCATGGCGTGTCGGGTCGCGCCAGCCCTTCGGCTCGGCCGTGGGCTTCCCAGTCCGCCAAGGCCGCGGCGGAAATCGACGCCGACGCGTCTTCCGCCCGGGCCGTGCTTCCCGCCACGACGGCCAATCCCCAGCACAGCATGGCGGCGAACCGGATCGGGACGACGGCACTCCTGAGGCGGCTCATCGCACCTTTTCCTGCCACACGCCCAGGCTGCGCCCTTCTTCGGCCAGGAACTCCACCAGCGCGGGCAACGACGCGTCCATCGGACGGTTGGCGTGGATGCGCATCACGTACCCCCAGGAACCCGGCATCCGCAACTGCGGCATCAGGGGCACGAGGCGGCCGCTGGCCAGGTCTTCATCGATCAGCGGCGCGCGGCCCAACGCGATGCCGACGCCGGCCGCCGCGGCCGCCACCACCGTGCTTAGGCCGCTCAGCACCATGGGCTCCTGCCAGTCCGCGTCGGCCAGGCCCAGCCGGCCGTTCCAGGTTCGCCAATCGGTCTCCGGGCTGTCGATATGCTTTTCCTCGAGCCACCGGTGACGCAGGAAGATGCGCGGGTCGTTGCGGTCGGCTTCGGCGATCAGGGCGGGGCTGCACACCGGCACGACGGTTTCGGTCATGAGCGGAATGTCGCCCGGCGCGGCCAGATGTGGCCCCTGGGTGCGCACGTGCAGAAAGGCCAGGTCGATGTCCTGGGCCTTCCAGGCCGGGTCCTGGCTGGCGTGCAGGTAGACCTGGACCCCGATGTCGGGGTGCAATTCAATGAAGCGGCCAATGCGCGGCGCCAGCCATAGCGCAGCCAGCGACGGGTTAGCCGACACGTTCAGCGTGTAGCGGCGCCGGCCGCGCGCGGTGGCCCGAGCATTGCGGCAGGCGGTGTCCAGTAGGGTCAAGGCCTGTTGTACGGAAGCCAGCAGATCGGCACCGGCTTCGGTCGTTTCGGCGCGGCGCACCGTGCCCCCGCGCCGCAAGAGCGGCACGCCCAGATCGGTTTCCAGCGCGCGCAGCTGATGGCTGACGGCGCTCTTGGTGACGTGCAGTTCCGCGGCGGCGCGGCTCAAGCTGCCCAGGCGGGCAACGGCTTCGAAAGCGCGCAGAGCGGCCAGCGGTGGAGTATGGTTGGGAAGATCTGCCATGGGTTGAGTTTATCTCAACCCATGATTGAAAAACTATCGCTTTCGCACGCGCGTTGTATCAGTGACCATGCATGCTCTGGATGGAGCATTGATATGTATTTCGACTCTCGATTGTGGCAACTGACGGCGGGGCTGCGCGCCGGCATGGCGGGCGGGATTTTCCTGGGCCTGCTGGCGCTGGCGGCCGGCATCGCGCGCTACGTTTTCCTGGGGCAGTTGCTGGCCCGCGTGTTCGATGGCGCGCCCTGGCAGGACTGGATCACCCCCGCGTTGTGCGTCGGCGCGATGGTGCTGTTGCGCGCCGTGTTCGACCACTGGCGCACCGTGCAGGCCAACCGCACCTCGGCATCGATCCAGCAGACGCTGCGCGGCAAACTGTACGACCGCATCGTCTCCCTGGGGCCGGCCTGGTTCGCCAACCAGCGCACCGGCGGCGTCATGCTGACGGTGGTGGACGGCGTCGAACAATTGCAGACCTTCTTCGGCCAGTACCTGCCGCAAGTCGCCATCGCGGCGGCGGCGCCCTTCGCCATTTTTGCCGTGATCGCATTCTGGGATGTGCCCACTGCGCTGGTCTTCCTGGCGGCGGCGCTCTTCGCGCTGTTCGGCCCGATGGCGGTCCATATGCTTGACCGCCGCGCCAGCCAGGCGCGCACCCGGGCGCTGAACGCGTTTGGCGAAGATTTCCTGGACGCGGTGCAGGGCCTGCCCACCCTGAAATCCTATGGGCAGGGCAAGGCCTGGGGCCAACGGCTGGCCGCCCGCGCACGCAGCCTGTCGGACAACACCTTCTGGGTGCTGTCGGTCAGCCTGCTGACGCGCGGCATCAGTGACCTGGGCGTGGCGCTGGGCGCCGCGCTGGCGCTGACGCTGGGCGCCTGGCGCGTGGCCGCCGGCGACATGAGTGTCGAAGCGCTGCTGATCGTGCTGATGGCCGGCACCGAGATCTTCCGCCCGCTGCGCGATCTGCGTTCGGTCTTGCACCGCGGCATGCTGGGCCAATCCGCCGCGGTCAGCATCCACGCGCTGATGGATGCGCAACCGCTGACGCCGGCACCGGATACGCGCGCGGCACGCGCCGCGCCTGCCCGCCTGGCGCCCACCATCGAGTTCGACGAGGTGGCGTTCTCGTACACGCCCGAACGTCGTGCGCATCAGGGCCTGGCGTTCAGCATCGCGGCCGGCGAACGGGTCGGCATCGTCGGCCCCAGCGGCGCAGGCAAGTCCACCATCGTGCGCCTGCTGCTGCGCGAATGCGTGCCCCAGTCGGGCAGCATCCGAGTGGGCGGCCATGACGTGAACACGCTGGATACGCAGACGCTGCTGTCGCACATCGCACTGGTCAGCCAGGACATCACGCTGTTCCACGGCACGATCGACGACAACCTGCGGCTGGGACGCCCCGACGCCACGCACGAACAGGTGCGTGCCGCGGCCCGCGCGGCCAACATCGACGACTTCATCATGGCGCTGCCGGACGGCTACGGCACCCGCATCGGCGAGCGCGGCCTGCAACTGTCGGGCGGCCAGCGCCAACGCGTGGCGATTGCCCGCGCGCTGCTGCGCGATGCGCCCATTCTGATCCTGGACGAAGCGCTGTCGTCGGTGGATACCGAAAACGAGGCGCTGATCCAGCAGGCGCTGGACCGCCTGATGGCGGGCCGCACGACGCTGATCCTGGCTCACCGGCTGGCCAGCGTGATCGGCGCCGATCGCAGCCTGGTGCTGGACCAGGGCCGTGTCGTGGAAGCCGGCCCGCATGCGGAACTCATGGCGCAGCGCGGGCTGTACTACCGCCTGATGCATGAGCAGGCCGCCGCCCACCAGAACCCGTCGGCCGGATCGCCCGCGCCCGCCCCGGCCGCCTTGGTGCAGCCGCAAGAGGCATCCGCCGTTGCCTCCGACGACAAGCAAGGCCCCGCCCTGCGCTCGTTGGACCAGGACGCCGAGCAGGTCGGCTGGCGCGCCACCCTGGGCACGCTGCTGTCCGTCGTCCGGCCGTGGCGCGGCACCTTGACCGCGACCATCCTGCTGGGGGTGGCGCGCGTGGCCGCATTCATCGGCGTGGGCATCTTCAGTGCATTGATCGTGGCCGCCATCCGGGACGGCCGGGACGTTTCCGGGCTGATCGTCGGGCTGCTGATCGCCGCCCCGCTGGCCGCGCTGTTCCACTGGCTGGAGTCCTGGCTGGCGCACGCCATGGCCTACCAACTGTTGGCCGACATGCGGGTCAAGCTATACGACAAGCTGGAACGCCTGGCGCCGGCGTACCTGCTGCAACGCCGCTCGGGCGACCTCGTGGCGCTGGCGACGCAGGACGTGGAAATGGTGGAGTATTTCTACGCACACACCATCGCGCCCGCCATCGTGTCGGTGTTGGTGCCGCTGTCGGTGCTGGGCTTCCTGGGCGTCTATAGCTGGCCCGTCGCGCTGGCGCTGCTGCCCTTCCTGGCCTATGCGCTGGTGTCGCCGGTGCGCGGCCGCCGCCACGTCGATGCGCTGGGCGACAAGGCCCGCCACGCCCTGGGCGAAATGAGCGCCCACACCACCGACACCATCCAGGGTCTGGCCGACCTGACCGCGTTCCAGGCGACAGGCCGCCGGCGCGAGCAGTTCCTGAAAGTCGCCGACCAGTACCGCATCCGCCGCCTGGACATCCTGCGCGACCTGTCCCGGCAGACCGCATGGTTTGAAGTGGCGATGGGCCTGGGCGGCCTGGCCGTGGCCGTCGTGGGCGCCTTGCAGGTGTCGGCCGGCGCGCTGTCGGCCAGCATGCTGCCGTTGCTGGTGCTGATTGCGCTGGCGACCTTCCTGCCTGTGTCCGAGATCTCGCAGGTCAGCCGGCAACTGGCCGACACCATCGCCGCCACACGCCGCCTGCATGTCGTTGCCAACGAGCCCGAGCCCGTCACCGACGGCCCGCTGGCGCCGCCCGTGGCCACGCACGGCCTGTCGCTGGCGTTCGAGCACGTCAGCTTTGCCTACCCCGGCAAAGACGAAGACACGTTGAAGGATCTGAGTTTCAAGGCGCCAGCCGGCGCCACGGTCGCGGTAGTGGGTGCGTCGGGCGCGGGCAAGAGCACAGTAGCCAGCCTGCTGCTGCGCTTCTGGGATCCGCGCACGGGCGTGGTGAAGCTGGACGGCGTGGACGTGCGGCAACTGCAATTGGACGGGCTGCGCGAGCGCGTGGCGCTGGTGACGCAGGACACCTATCTGTTCAACGACACGCTGGAAGGCAATATCCGGCTGGCTCGCCCCGAAGCCACGCCCGAAGAGCTGGCCCGCGCGCTGGACCAGGCGGCGCTGACCGACTTCGTACGGACCCTGCCCGATGGCCTGGCGACCCGCGTGGGCGAACGCGGCATGCAGTTGTCAGGCGGCCAGCGCCAGCGCATTTCGATCGCACGCGCCTTCCTGAAGAACGCGCCGGTGCTGATCCTGGACGAAGCCACCTCGCATCTGGACACCTTGTCCGAGATGCAGGTGCGCGGGGCGCTGGACACCTTGATGCGCCACCGCACCACGCTCGTGATCGCGCACCGGCTGTCCACCATTCGTGACGCCGACCTGATCCTGGTGCTGGAGCGCGGCACCCTGGCGGAAGCCGGCACGCATGACCAGTTGCTGAGAAAGCAAGGGGCCTATGCGCGCCTGGCCAGCCACCAGGGCGGCTACGCGGTCAATAACGCAGCGTCTCTACCGACGTAGCGTTGGCGCGCACTTCCGCATCCGTGAACCAGACGCGCTTGTTGCCGAAGCGGTTGTACAAGTCGAACTGGTCCCGGGTGTGGACGGACGGGGTGCCGTCCGGGGCCACAAAGCCGCTTTGCCCCGGCGCCACCACATCCACGGCGCGCACGCCCTTGCCGTCGAACACCGTCATATTGTTTTCGGTGCCGCGGTTCTGGGTAGCCGGGTAGCTCAGCACCGCCTTGTCGTCCGCCTGCGGCACGCCCAAAAAGTTCTTGGGCGCAAACACCATCGGCGGCGCAGGGATGCGCCAGGCGGCGGGGTCCTGGCCATACGCTTTCTGCAAGGTGGCCAGCGCCTCGTCCAGCGCGGCAAGGCTCACGGCTTCCGGGCGCTGCCCGTTGAAGAAATCGACCTGCTGGGGCACCCCGGCGTCCGGCCCGGCCAACGCGTTGAACAGCACCTTGACGCCCACCGTCAAGTTGACCGATCCGGTTGCCGGTGCGGCCGGCGTGGGATAGCCCGTGGCGCTGTACCACTTGAAGAAGTCGGCTGGCATCTCGTCAGACAGCGTCGCCTTCAGCATGGCGCGCAGCCACGCGTCCATCACCGCCGGCCCGGCATTGTCATAGAAGCCCGGCTGCTTGTCGCTGGTACTCATCCCATCCCACGACTGCAGCCCCGCAACCAGATTCACGCGAGCGTCGTCGGCCGGCAGCCCCGCCACCGCGCGTTGCAGGAACGGCAGGAAGTGGCGGCGGTTGACGTCGGCATAGCTGGTGGTGCGGATCAGGTCCCACATCTGCTGCGGGCTGACCTTGCCGCCATTGGCGGTCATGGCCTTCAGGCGGGTCTCGATTTCGGCGTAGCGGTCGGCCTGGCCCCAGACGATGGCGAACAGGTCGGTGGACGGATAGCCGCGCATGGGCTGATTGTTCCAGTTGGCGATGAAGCCCTGGCGCGGGTTGTAGACCTGGGGATTGGTGGCGAACGGCAGCATGCCGTCCCAGTCCATCTCGCCGGTGCCCGGCACGGGCAGCCGTGGGTCATGGCCGGGCTTGCGCTTGGGGTAGAAGCCCGTATGCGCGTAGCCGATGTTGCCACGGTCGTCGGCGTAATACCAGTTGATGGTCAACGCATGGCGCGCGGCCTGCTGCTTCCATTGGTCCCAGTTGCGCGATTGCGTCTTGTGCGTCCAGGCCATCAGCGATTGCAGCTCGTAGCCTTCCCAGGCGCGCGCCTTGGCATAGGCCACATGTTGTTTGTCGTCGAACTTGGTGACGATGCCGTGCACGGTCCGGTAGACATCCATGAGGACGGGCGCGCCGTCCTTGACGGCGATGAGCTCGGTGCGCTTTTCCATGGTCTTCCACTCGCCGTTGTGGAAGTACCGCGTGCGGTCGGCGGGGTCGAGCTTTTCGGCATAGATGTCCACGTCGTCACCAAAGCCCGCCGTCGAGCCCCATGTCACGTGCGCGTTGTGGCCGAACAGGATGCTGGGATAGGCAAAGGGCGTATTGCCTACGACATCGAAACCCGCCCCATGCAGGCCGATGCCGTAGGTATAGGCGGGGTTCCACCATCCGAACTGCGGGCCGTTCAAGAGGATGGCGCGCGCGTCCTTGGCGTGGTCGCGCCCCACGATCCACATGTTGCTGGTGGTCGGAAAGCCCGCGATCCCGGGCTGGCCGGAATCCGCGAACTGGGCCAGGAGGCGCGCGGGCACTGCGGCGGGCGCCTCGTCCAGCACCCCGCGCGTCTGCGGGTCGCGTGCCACGCGCTCCAGCATGGGCGGCGTGCCGTCGTAACGCGGCAGCGCGTAGGACAGCCTGGCCGGCGCCGTCGCCACTTCGGGCTGGTAGACGCCCTCTTCTTCCGGCACCGTCGTGGGCGCGCGACTGTCGGTCATCCAGCGCAGCTGGTTGAAGATCTGCATGGCGCGCGTGTCGCCGTGCCGGTCCTTCAGCGCGGTCAGCAGCGCCAGGTTGTCGATCTCGCTGTTGGCGTCCGAAAACCGGTTGGCCATGGTGCCCACGAACACCATCGCCACATCGTAGGGTGTCCAGTCCGACGGCTGGAACTGCAAGTCGTTGAATTCCTTGGGCGTAAGACTGTCCGGCTTGGCGCGCACCTGTGCGATCCAGGCATTCATGCCTGCCGCGTAGCCATCCAGGATCTGGCGTTCGGAGGCCGGCAACGCCGCCAACTGGCGTTGGATGCGTTCCGGCGAAAAATTGCCGCGGATCGACTTGTCGAATGCCACCATTTTTTCGCCCAACACTTCGGCCACCTTGCCCTGGGTGCTGCGGCGCGCCATCTCCATCTGGAACAGGCGATCCTGGGCGACCGCGTAACCGTAGCCATAGAAGATGCCGTACACGGTACTGGCATAGACGTGGGGCATGCCGTATTCGTCGCGGCGGATAGTCACCTGACCGCTGGCCGGGCGCGCTGCGCGGGCGTCGGCCACTGTGGCCGAGGCATTGCCGGCGGTGGAAGGTTGCGCGTGGGCCGCGCCCACGCCGGCGCAGGCCGCCAGGATGGCGGCCGACAACAAGTGCTGCTTCATGTGAATCTGTCTCCGTATTGATAGGCCGCGCCGCGGTGCGAGACCCGGACGCGGAGTGCGGCGCCTCTTGCGGGCACCGTCTACGAACCATGATACGAAGCGCCAAACTATAATTCCAATGCATTTATTTCATAGCTTTCATGCGCTTCCTACATGGACTTCCAGAAACTCAAGCATCTGCTGGCCGTCGTTGAATACGGCACGTTTTCACGCGCGGCGGAAAAGGTGAACTTGTCGCAGCCAGCCCTCAGCCGCAGCATCCAGACGCTGGAAGCCGAGCTTGGCCTGCCGTTGCTGGACCGCGGCACGCGCCAGGTCCGCCTGACGCCGTACGGCGCCTGCGTGGCCGAACGGGCCCGCCGCATGCGCTTCGAAGAAACCGAGCTGCAGCGTGAACTGAAGACGCTGCACAGTGGCGAGTCCGGCACGCTGACCATCGGCCTGAGCCCCACGCCGGCCTCCCTGCTGCTCTCGCCCTTCCTGACCCACATGGCGGCCAACCATCCCCAGGTGCGCGTGGGCGTCGAGCTGGGCGCCACGGCGACGCTGCTGGACATGCTGCGCGGCGAGCGCATCGACGCGATGGTCTGCGACGCGCGCATGTTGTATGACGCGGCCGACGTCGACGCCCGTCCGCTCGCGCCGTTGCGCGCCGGCATGGTGTGCCGCGCGGGCCATCCCATCCTGGCGCACAAACGCGTCGGCATCGAACAGATCCGGCAGTATCCGGTGGCATCCAGCACCCTCAGCCCCGAGGTGTCGCTACGGCTGGCCGAAACGCTGGGGCCCGGTGGCGCGCCCGAAGTCATGGTGACGACGCGCTGCGAAAACCTGGATCCGCTGGTGGATCTGGCCCTGCACACCGACACGCTGCTGTTGGGCGTGATCTGCGTCACCCGCCGCGAGCAAGCGGCCGGGCGACTGGTGGAAGTGCCGATCCCGCCAGACCGGCAGCGCCAGGGCCATTACGTGCTGGCGCGCCTGGCCGGACGCACGCCCTTGACCGCGCAAGACGCGCTGTACACCTTCACGCAACAGTGCTGGGCGGACTTCGCGACGTTCACTCCGGCACGGCAACCGTATAGTTCAGCGCCAGCCGCCCCCCGTCGACGTACACCGTCTGCCCCGTGACATAGCTGGCGTCGTCTCCCGCCAGGAATACCGCCACCTTTGCCACTTCGTCCGTCTGGCCCAGGCGCTGCATCGGAATCCGGGACAGGACCGTGCGCCGGGCGGCGGGGTCGCTCGTGATGGTGGCCAGGATCTCGGTGTCAATGCTGCCCGGCCCGATCGCATTCACCCGTATGCCATGCGGCGCCAGCGACAACGCCATCGACTTGGTCATCTGCCGTACCGCCCCCTTGCTGGCGCCGTAGGCCAGCTGGTCCGGCATCGCCAGTTCCGCCGTCATCGACGACAGCGTCACGATCGCGCCGTTCTGCCGGCCGCGCGCGACCATCGCCCGCGCCGCAGCCTGGGCCACCAGGAAGGTGCCGCGCACGTTCACATTCATGACGGCGTCCAGGTCTTCCAGCGTCAGGTCCAGGAAGTCCGCCGCGCGGATCACCCCGGCATTGCAGACGCAGATGTCCAGACCGCCCCAGCGCGCAACGCAATCGTCGGCCAGCGCCTTGGCTGCGGCCGGGTCGGTCACGTCGGCCACGAAGGCCGCCGCCCGCGCGCCCAGCCCGCGCACGGCTGCCGTCAGTTCGGCTTCCTTGCGGTCCGCCATCAGCACGTAGGCGCCCTCGTCCACGAAACGCCGCGCAATCGCCAGCCCGATACCGCCCGCCGCGCCGGTGACCAGCGCTACCTTGTCCTGCAATCTCATTTCAGACTCCCACGTAGGCGGCCACCAGGTCGGGCCGCGCTGACAGTTCCGCTGAACTGCCGCGCCACACCGTCGCCCCCTTGTCCAGGATGACGTTGCGGTCGGACAGCCGCAGCAAGGCCGTGGTGTTCTTGTCCACCACGATCATCGACAAGCCTTCCGCTTTCAGTTGCGCCAGCACGCGCCATATCTCGGCCCGCACGACGGGCGCCAGGCCTTCGGTGGCCTCGTCCAGCACCAGCAGGCTGGGGTTGGTCATCAGCGCGCGGCCCAGCGCCAGCATCTGCTGCTCTCCGCCCGACAGTTGCGTGCCCAGGTTCGTGCGGCGTTCCTGCAGCCGGGGAAACAGCGCGTAGACACGAGGCAGCGTCCAGGCCTGGGCGCGGCCCCGTTCGCTGGCCGTGGCCACCAGGTTTTCCTCGACGGTCAGCGTGGGAAAGATCTGGCGCCCTTCCGGCACCAGCGACAGCCCCAGCCTGCCGATCCGGTATGGCGCCATGCCCCGCAACGAACGTTCGCCGTATTGGATGCTGCCCTGGCTGGCGGGCAGCAGGCCGAACAGGCACTTGATGACGGTGCTGCGGCCCATCCCGTTGCGGCCGATCAGTCCCACCACCTCCCCCTGCCCCACGTCCAGGTCCACACCGAACAGCGCCTGGCAATGGCCGTAGCCCGCCGTCAATCCGCGTATCGTCAACATGGCGGCTCCTTCATGCGTCGGCGTCGTCGCCCAGATAGGCGCGGCGCACGTCGGGGTGGTTGCGGATCGCGTCGGCGGTGCCGGTCGCGATGATCTTGCCGTAGACCAGCACGCTGATGCGGTCGGCCAGCGCGAAGACGGCGTTCATGTCGTGTTCCACCAGGACGATCGTGTAGCGGCCCTTCAGGCTTTGCAGCAAGGCGATGACGCCCGCGCTTTCCGCCGCGCTCATGCCCGCCATGGGTTCGTCCAGCAGCAGGACGGACGGTTGGCCCGCCAGCGCCATGGCAATTTCCAGTTGACGGCGCTGCCCGTAGGCCAGGCTTTCCACCGGCGCCTCGGCCACCGCGTCAAGCCGGCAGGCGCTGAGAGCCTCGCGGGCCGCGTCCACCACGTCGGCGCAATTGCGCAGCGCGGTCCAGGCCGACAGCCCGCGCCGGCGCTTGCGCAACGCCGCCAGGCAGGCGTTTTCCAGCACCGTGTAGCTGTCGAACACCGACGTCACCTGATAGGAGCGCAACATGCCCAGCGCCACGCGTTCCTGCACGGTGGCGCGCGAGACATCCGCCGCCCCCAGCGTGACCGCGCCGCCGTCGGGCCGCAGTTCGCCCGACAACAGGTTGATCAGCGTGGTCTTGCCCGCGCCGTTCGGGCCGATCAGCGCGTGCAATTCGCCCGGCGCGACATCCAGCGACACCCCGTCGGTTGCGGCAAGCCCGCCGAAGCGGCGCACCAGATCGCGGGTAGCCAGCGCGGCAGGCGCGGCCATCGTAGCGGCCGTCATACCGACGCCTCCTTGACCTCGGCCTTGCTGGCCTGGGCCTTCTTGACCGGTGCCTGCCGCGCCGGCCACAGCCACGCCAGCGAGCGGCCGTAGCCGCCCCGGGCCAGCATTGCGATCACCACGACCACGGGCCCCATCAGCAGCATCCAATGCTGCGTCACGCTCTTGAAGGCCTCTTCCATCAGCAGATAGGCCACCGCGCCGAAGATCGGACCCAGCACATTGCCCAGGCCGCCGATCACCACCATGACGATCAGCTCGCCGGACACCGGCCACGACATGTAGCTGGGCGAGGCGAAGGCCGTCAGGTTGGCCAGCAACAGCCCGGCGATGCCGGTCAGCACGCCCGAGGCCACATAGGCCGTCAGCCGCACGCCGAACACCGAATAGCCCAGCGCGTCCACGCGACGTGGATTGGCGTGCGTGGCGCGCAAGATCATGCCGAAGGGTGAACGCCGCAGCCGCAGCATGCCCAGGCTGGCCGCCAGCAGCAGTCCCCATGCGGCCCAATAGACCGGCTGGCTGCCGCCCAGGTCGAACAGGCCGAATGCGCTGGCGTCGTAGATATTCAGCCCGTCGTCGCCGCCGTACTCGCGCAGGCTGACCGCCAGGAAATAGAACATCTGCGCAAAGGCCAGCGTGATCATGATGAAGCCGATGCCGGACGTGCGCAGGCATACCGTCCCGACCACCAGGGCCACCAGCGCGCACACCACGATGCACACGGCCAACTGCACCCAGCCGTTGCCGATGCCGTAGAAGCTGAGAATACCCACGGCGTAGCAACCCAGGCCCAGGAACATGGCGTGCCCAAAGCTGACCAGTCCCGCAAAGCCCAGCACCAGGTTCAGCGCCAGCGCCGCCAGCGCGTAGATCAGGATGCGTGCGCCCAACGTCACGTAAAAGGGTTCGCCCAGCCACTGCGCCACGAACGGGACGGCGGCCAGGACCAGGAACAACAGCGGCAGCACCCAGCGCCGGTACGAAGATTCTTGCATGATGGATTGCCCTTGTTCACTGGCGCGCGGATCAGCGGCGCGCCGAAAAGACCAGGCCTTGCGGGCGGAACGCCAGCACCACGGCCATCAAGACGTAGATCAGCATCGACGCCAGCGCCGGCCCCACGGCGTTGGCGACCGGCGCGTCGAACACGGCACGCAGCAGGTCCGGCAGGAAAGCGCGCCCCAGCGTGTCGATCATGGCGATCAGCAGCGCGGCGATCAGCGTGCCCCGCACCGAGCCGATGCCGCCCACCACGATGACCACCAACGCCAGGATCAGTACCGGTTCGCCCATGCCCGACTGCACCGACAGGATCGGCCCCGCCAAGGCGCCGGCCACGCCGGCCAGCACGGAACCCAGCAGGAACAGCAGCGTCTTCAGCAGGTCGACATTGGCGCCCAGCACGCTGGCGATGGGCGCGTTGCTGGCGCCGGCGCGGATCAGCATGCCAAAGCGCGTGCGCTGGATCAAGAACCATGCGCCTACTGCCACCAGCGCGCCGACCCCGATGATCATCAGCCGGTAGACGGGATAGTCGTTGCCGAACAGGCTGACCGCCCCTTCCAGCGTCTGGGGCACTGCCGCGTAATACGGCCGGCTGCCCCAGATGACCGAGGCCAGCTCGTTGAAGAACATCATCAGCCCGAACGTGGCCAGCACCTGGTACAGGTGGTCGTGCCGGTACAGCGGACGCGCGATCAGCCGTTCCAGCACCACGCCCACGAATCCGCTGCCTGCCACCGCGGCCAGGATGGAGAACGTGAAAGAGCCGCTGGCGTTGTAGGCGGTGGCCCCCAGGAAGGCGCCGATCATGTAGAGCGAGCCATGCGCCAGATTGATGAAGTTCATGATGCCGAAGATCAGGGTCAGCCCCGACGACATCAAGAACAGCAACGCACCCAGTTGCAGGCCATTGAGCAATTGCGACAGCAGCAGCGATCCGTTCATCGGACGTCTCCCGAGGGCGGTCGCCCCGTCACTTCAGCGGGCAGTCCGCCACGTAGGCGTCCTGATGGTCCTTCAGCACGGTGGCCAACTGCTTGACGCCCACGCCCTCGCCCTCTTTCACCACCTGGTAGGCATACAGGTTCTGCACGGGCATGTTGTTGGTGTTGAACCGGAACGTGCCGCGCACCGACGGGAAGGTGGCGCCCGCCGCTTTCACGGCCGTGGCCAGCGACTTGCTGTCGCCCACTTTTCCGCCTTGCGCGCGCACGGCGGCGTCCAGCAGATAGGCCGCGTCGTAGCCGCCCACGGCGTACTCCGACGGCAGGCGGCCGTACTTGGCCTTGAAGGATTCGACGAACTTGCGGTTCTGCGGATTGTCCAGCGTGGTCGCCCACGGCGTGCCGTAGATCGCGCCCACGGCCTGCTCTTTCAGCGCGGTCAGCGTGTTGGAATCGATCAGGCTTTCCGAGAAGAACGGCAGCTTTTCCATCAGCCCGGCCTGGCGCAGCTGGCGCACGAAGTTCACGCCCACGCCGCCCGTGTAGAAGGCGAACAGCGCATCGGGGCCGGCAGACTGCATGCGCGAAATCTCGGCCGAATAGTCCAGCTGCCCCAGTTGCGTATAGACCTCGTCGGACGGCGCCGCGCCATAGAAGCGCTTGAAGCCCGCCAGCTTGTCCTTGCCCGCCTGATAGTTGGCCGACATCAGGTAAGCGCGCTTGTAGCCCTGATCCTTGACGTACTTGCCCATGGCCTCCGACATGCTGTCGTTCTGCCACCCCAGCACGAAGAGATTCGACAGGCACATGCGGCCGGCGATGGGCGCGGGGCCGGCGTTGGTGGACAGCGCCACCACGCCGGATTCCTTGATGCGCCGCAGTTCGGCCATCAGCACATTCGAAAAACCCAGGCCGACGATGACGTCGACCTTGTCCTTTTCGATGAATTTCTGCACGACCTGCGCGCCCACGTCAGGCTTGAGCTGATCGTCCTCGCGGATCACCACCGCCTTCTGCCCGCCCAGGCTGCCGCCCAACTGCTCGATGCCCAGCATCAGCCCGTCGTACTGGTCCTGGCCCAGCGCCGCCTGCGGTCCGGACAGCACACCCGTAAAGCCTATGCGGATGTCGGCACGCGCCGATTGCGGCGCAGCCACGGCCAGGGTCGCCGCCGCAGCCAGTGCGGCAAGGCCGCTAGGGATTGCTTGCATCTGATGTCTCCTTGGGGGTTGAGCGGCGGCGCCGTTCTGCGCGGCGCCTGCCTTGACGCGTCAGAGCTTCACGCAGACATTGCGCAGCTCGGTATAGAACTCCAGCGAATGCACGCCGCCCTCGCGGCCGATGCCCGATTGCTTGGCGCCGCCGAACGCCGTGCGCAGGTCGCGCAGGAACCACGAATTGATCCAGCAGATGCCCACGTCCAGCGCCGCGCCCAGGCGATGGGCCGTGCCGACGTTGCTGGTCCATACCGTCGCGGCCAGACCGTAAGGCGTAGCGTTGGCCAGGGCAATGGCTTCCTCTTCCGTATCGAACGGCGCGATGTGGCAGCACGGTCCGAAAATTTCTTGCTGGATGACGGCGGACGATTCCGGCAGGCCTGTCCACACGGTGGGCTGGATCCAGGCGCCCGCGGCCAGCCCGTCAGGCATGTCCGGCACGCCGCCGCCCGCCACCACCGTCGCGCCCTCTTCGCGGGCGCGGGCGTAGTAGCTCAGCACCTTGTCGCGATGGCGCTGCGAAATCAGGGGCCCCAGGTTCACGCCGGGGTCCTTCGGCCGTCCCAGCTTGAAACCCCGCGCCCGCTCGCCCAGCGCCGCGACGAAGCGCTCGAAGATGGGCCGCTGCACATAGACGCGCTCGGTGCCCAGGCAGACCTGCCCCGTGTTGTCGAACGCGGCGCGGGCGATGCCCGCCACCGCGCGGTCGAAGTCGGCGTCCGCGAAGACGATGCCCGCGTTCTTGCCGCCCAGCTCGAACGACACGGGCCGCACGCCCACCGCCGCCGCCTGCATGATGGCTTGGCCGGTACGGGTTTCGCCCGTGAAGGTGATGCCGTCCACCAGCGGGTGACGGCTGAGTTTTTCGCCAGCGGAATCGGGCCCGAAGCCGTGCACCACGTTGTAGACGCCGGCCGGCACGCCGACTTCGTTCATGACTTCGCCCAACAGCGTAGCGGTGCCCGGCGTGTCTTCGGACGGCTTGACCACGACCGTGTTGCCGCAGGCCAGCGCCGGCCCGACCTTCCAGGTCATCAGCAGCAGCGGCAAGTTCCACGGGCAGATCACGCCGATGACGCCGCGCGGCACGCGCACGCCGTAGTTCAAGGCGTGGCCGCCGTCCGGCGTTTCCAGGTCGAAGGTCTCGTTGGGGACGTTGCGGATCAGGTCGGCGAAGATCTTGAAATTGGCCGCGCCGCGCGGGATGTCCAGATGGCTGGCCAGGTCGTAGGGCTTGCCGGTGTCGGCGATCTCGGCGTCGACGAAATCGTCGAAACGGCGGGTGATGCCGTCGGCCACCGCGTGCAGCAGTTCTACGCGCTGCTGCGTCTTCAGCGCACCCCACGGGCCGCGCAGCGCCGCCTTGGCCGCCCGCACCGCGGCGTCCACTTCGGCGTCGCCGGCTTCATGCACCCGGCCGATCAGCCGGTTGTCGACCGGATCGCGGTTGTCAAAGGTCTTACCGGTCTCGACCCAGCGGCCGTCGATGAAATTGCGGAAATCGGTCATTGCGCCCTCGGTTGTGACAGGTCGGCCAGCGCACCTTCGGGGTCGCCGGCGGTCAGGTATTCCCACATGCGTTCATAGATGCGGCCAGTGCCTACCGCGCGGGCGGCGGCCTCTGCCGGCGACAGCACCGGCGCGCCGTCGGCCAGTCCCGCCGCGCGCAATTGCCATTCGATGCGGGCGGCGTCTTCCAGATACCAGGTCAGCACGGTGGCGTGCAGCAGCGACTCGGCGGCCACCACGGCTCCGTTGCCGCGCATCGCGATCGCGCTGGCCGCCCCCAGGGTGTCGGCCACGCCACGCGCCTGCGCATCGCTGCGCACCAGTTGCGGGTCGTCCCACAACGGCACGGCGGGCGAAAAATAAGAGCCCATGCCGTGGCGCGCGGCCGGCGTGACGCGCGCCGAAGACAGGGTCATGACGGTGGGCGGCATGGAACGGATCACGCCGCCCACGTCCGGCCGCAGCCGGTAGATGTGCTGGTGGATGCGCACTTCGCCCAGCACGCCTTCCGGCAGGTCGCCATGCACGGGAACCACCGTGCCCGCCTCGCCGGGTGCGATCAGGCCCATGGGCCGCGCCGCGCACACCAGGAAATGGTCGGCATCCAGCCGGCTGCTGCAATGCCCGTAGGCGTGGACCAGATTCGCCCGGGCCAGCGCGCGCGCGGCGACGCGCACCAGCGCCTCCTGCCCGGCGCTGGCGTCCTTGCGCGCTGCGCTCATGTCTTGAACTCCGGAATATCGGGCTTGGCGCCCCACATGCAGAACGACGACGGCACGGCGGGGAAGCTGCGCGGCCGATGGGTCTTTTCCTCTTCGGCGCTGATCAGCCTGACGCCGGTGGAGTACTCGTAGATCATCCCGTCCGGGCCGTCGAAATACAGGAACATCGCGCCCGAGGTCGGATGCCGGCCGGGGCCGAAACGGATCGGCACGTTCCATTCGCGCAGCTGATACCAGGCGCGCATGATGTCGTCGATGCTTTCGACCTGATGGTTGATGTGCTGCACGCCCGGGTACGAGGACGGGAACAGCGCGATCTTGTGATGGACTTCATCAATGCGCAGCAACGGCGCCTCGCCGATGCGGTCGCTGACCCGGGCAGACAGCAGGCCCGTCCAGAAGGCCTCGTCGCGCCGCGGGTCCAGCGTGCGCAGGCCGATATGCGAGAAGCCGGTGACGCCGGCATCGCGGCCGGGAAAGTAGCGCCGCCCGCTATGTTGCGGCGCCAGCACCAGTTCGATCCGGTTGCCGGAGGGGTCGGTGAATTGCAGGAAATCGCGCACGTAGCGCTGCTCGGCATCCTCGCGCCGCCCGGCCGCGACGTGGTAGCCGCTGCGCTCGAGCACGGCGCCGGCACGCTCCAGTTCGTCGGGCGAATCCACTTCGAACGCGGCGGTGTGGTCGCGCGGATCGCCTTCGAAATAGCAGAGGGTGTGGTCGCGGGAGTCGGACTTGAAATACGCCGCGCCGTGTTCCTTGCGGGCAAGCTCCAGTCCCAGCACCGCGGTCGCGTAGCGCACCGCAGCGTCCAGATCACGGGTGCCCAGCCGGACGTACCGGATGTCATGTAGCCGTATCACTGCTTGTCTCCAGGTGCGCCTGCCGCCGGCATCGTGCCGGGGGAATTTTTCCGCTGGATTGGCGGCGCTTTTTTCTACGATAGGCAGCGTAAATCTCGAAGTCAACAATTTTTATCGAGATTTTTTTGGCGTAGTGCTACAGTGCTCTTCATGTCTGACGGAACCCCGCTCCCCTCGCTTGCCCACACCGCCTCGGCCAACACCCTGGTGGGCACGGCCTATGTCAACCTGCGGCGCGACATCATCCAGGGCAAGCATCCGCCCGGCTCACGCCTGCGCGTCGAACACCTGAAAGACGATTACGGTGTGGGTGCGGGCACGCTGCGCGAAGCGCTGGCGCTACTGGTGTCGGACGCGCTGGTGATCGCACAGGGGCAGCGCGGCTTTCACGTCACACCCATTTCGCTGGAAGACTTCCGCGACATCACCGAAAACCGCGTGCTGCTGGAAACCGAAGCGTTGCGCCAGTCGATCGCGGTGGGCGACGACACCTGGGAAAGCGCCGTGCTGGCCGCCTTCCACCGGTTGAGCAAGGCCGAGCAGCGCCTGGCCGCGGACCCGGAAGCCCGCTTCGAGGAATGGGAGCAGCGCAACCGCGAGTTCCACCGCGAACTGATCAGCGCCTGTCCGTCGCGCTGGATGCATCATTTCCTGGGCATCCTGTATCAGCAGGCCGAGCGCTATCGCCGCCTGACCGTCACGCGCAAGCCCATCGCGCGCGACTTGCAGGATGAACACCAGGGCATCCTGGACGCCACGCTGGCGCGCGACGCCGACCGCGCCTGTGCGCTGCTTGCCGCGCACATCCGCCTGACTTACGACGCGGTCGCGCAATTGCCCGCGGACTTGTTCACGTCGGCGTGATGGCCAGCAGGGCTTTGCCGCCGCCCGGCGCCCGAGTTGAAAAAAACCCACACTCGACGCGCCGCACGCCCTGCCCCCGTTGATTCGCCTACATCACTTCTATAGAATCAGCAATACGGGCCTTTGCCCATTTCCTTTTTCGTCCACTCAAATCACCGACAGGGAGGCTGCATGATGACTCACCCCATGCCCAACGCCGTCCCGCGCGTGTCCCCGCGACGCCATTAAGTCGTCGCCCGCGCGGAGCCATCGCTAGACCGTTACCTAGCGACCGGTCCTCCGTGCCCGCTCCAAACCCCTGAACGCAGTCGCCGGTGCCCTTTGGCATCTGGCTTGTTATCCCCTCTTTCCTCACAAGGACATCCTGGCGTGTCTTGTGCCGCCAGGCCATTGTTATGGCTAGAAAAAAAATAGACTTTCGAGGACAGGCCTTTAAGGATGTCCTGGGCTTTACCTTCCGCCACTGGGGCCTGCAACCCTGGCGCACGCTCGTCATCGTGGTGCTGGCATTGTTGTCGGCCGTGGCCGATATCCTGACCCCGATGTACGCGGGCCGGCTGGTCGACGCCGTCGCGTCCGGTTCAACGGGCGACGATCTGGCCTGGAGCGCCGCCCTCACGGCCTTCTGGCTGCTGGTGGCGCTGGGCGTGGGCGGCACCTTGCTGCGCCAGGCCGTGTTCCAGAACATCATCACCTTCACGTTGAAGATGATGAACGGCATCGTGTCCAACGCCTTTTACCGGGTGCAGCGCTTTTCCACCGACTGGCATGCCAACAGCTTCGCCGGCTCGACGGTGCGCAAGATCACGCGCGGCATGTGGGCCGTCGACATCCTGAACGACACGCTGCTGGTCGCGCTGCTGCCGTCCGTCGTGATGCTGGTGGGCGCCACGGCCTTGCTGGGCGCGCACTGGCCGCTGATGGGGCTGGTGGTGGGCCTGGGTTCCGTGCTGTACATCGCCGTCACCGCGGCGCTGTCGCTGGGCTTCGTGGCACCGGCCGCGCGTCTGGGCAATGCCTGGGACACGCGCATGGGCGGCGCGTTGGCGGATGCCGTCAGCTGCAACGCGGTCGTCAAGGCCTTCGGCGCGGAGACCCGCGAAGAAGTCCGGCTGGACCGCGTGGTCAACAAGTGGCGCAACCGCACCCGCCGTACCTGGGTGCGCGCCACGCTGAACGGCGGCATCCAGGGCGCGATGCTGGTGGTGATGCAGGCCGCCATCCTGGGCGCGTCGCTGCTGCTGTGGTCGCGCAACCAGGCGACGGTGGGCGACATCACCTTCACGCTGACGATGTTCTTCGTGCTGCAAGGCTATCTGCGCGACGTGGGCATGCACATCCGCAACCTGCAACGTTCGGTCAACGACATGGAGGAACTGGTGGCGATGGAACGCCAGCCCCTGGGCGTGACCGACCGCGCCGGCGCGGGTGCGATCAAGATCACCGAAGGCGAAATCCGCTTCGAGGACGTGACGTTCCGCTATGGCTCGCACAACACCGCTCTGTACGACAAATTCTCCGCGCGCATCGCGCCCGGGGAACGCGTCGGCCTGGTGGGGCATTCGGGCTCGGGCAAGACCACGTTCATCAAGCTGATCCAGCGTTTGTATGACGTGAACGACGGCCGCATCACCATCGACGGGCAGGACATCGCCCAGGTGAAGCAGGCGTCGCTGCGCAGCCAGATCGCCATCGTGCAGCAGGACCCGGTGCTGTTTCACCGCACCCTGGCGGAGAACATCGCCTACGCCCGGCCCGGCGCCACCCAGGCCGATATTGAGCAGGCCGCCCGGCTGGCCAGCGCGCACGATTTCATCATGTCGCTGCCCAAGGGCTACGACACGCTGGTGGGCGAACGCGGCGTGAAGCTCTCGGGCGGTGAGCGCCAGCGCGTGGCGATCGCGCGGGCGTTCCTGGCGGACTCGCCCATTCTGATCCTGGACGAGGCCACCTCCAGCCTGGACAGCGAAAGCGAAGTGCTGATCCAGCAGGCGATGGACCGGCTGATGGAAGGCCGCACCACGCTGGTGGTCGCGCACCGCCTGTCGACCGTGCGCGCCCTGGACCGCCTGCTGGTGATGGACCATGGCCGCATCATCGAAGAAGGCAGCCACGATGCGCTGATCCGTTTGAAGGGCGGCCTGTACCGGCGCCTGTTCGAACGCCAGGCCCTCGAACTGACCAAGGGCATGACGGCGGCGGAACTGTTGCAGGACGGCGCCACGGCGCCTGCCGCCAAAGAGGAAGACGTGGACGAAGACGCCTACGCCTTCGGCAAGTAAGCGGCGCTGCCGTGAAAGAAAAAGGGCCTGGCGCAGCAATGCGCCAGGCCCTTTGTCTATCTTGCCCCGCCTTGTCGCGATGCGTTTCAGGCCGGGCGTTGCGCGAACGTCAGCCGCAGGCCGAAACCGATCAGCGCGGTACCGAAGATCACGCTCTGCACCTTCTGCGCGCGCGGACTGGACGACATCCAGCGCCCCACCGCCCCGCCCGCCAGCGCGCACACCACGTCGAACGCCAAGCCGAGACTGACCAGGATGACGCCCAGCAGCGCGAACTGCGGACCGATTGGCCCATGGTCCGGCGACACGAACTGCGGCAGCAGCACCGAGCAGAACAGCAGGGCCTTGGGATTGAGCACATTGGTCAGCACGCCGGCCATCAACGCGCCGCCCAGGCCCGAGCCTCGCGGCGGCGTCTGGCCGGCAGCGTCCAGCACCACGGGCCCGGCCCGCAGCAGCCGCACGCCCAGCCACATCAGATAGATGCCGCCCACGGTGCGGGCGGCGTCGAACGCCCACGGGTGAGTCTTGAACAAGGCCGCCAGCCCCAATGCCGCCAATGTCACGTGGGCGGCGCGCGCAATGGCCAGACCGACGGCGACCGCCAACGCCTGCCCCCGGCCCCGCAATACACCCGTTTCCAACAACAGGATCATGTCCGGCCCAGGCACCACATACACAATCAGCAAGGCCCCAAGAAACATCGCCATATCGGCCATCACCGCGCTCTCCCACGCATTCTTCAAGGCGATCATTCTAGGAAAATCGGGCTGGCATGTGCTTGCGATTCATGCCAATCTGATTACCATGGTTGGCATATTCATCTTCTTAACTAATTTATTTCTTAAATCTATGCCAAAACGCGACCTGGATGCTTACGACCGGCGCATTCTCGAGGCCTTGCAGCAGAACGGCCGCCTGACCAATGTGGAGCTTGCCGAACAGATCGGCCTGTCGCCCTCGCCCTGCCTGCGCCGCGTGCGCATGCTGGAAGAAGCGGGGGTGATCCAGGGCTACGAGGCCCGGCTGGCGCCGGACGAGGTCGGCCTGGGCCTGACCGTGTTCGTCGGCGTCAAGGTGGAGCGGCACCACGAACGCGATGCCGAACAGTTCCGCAAGGAAGTCAGCGCGCTGCCGGAAGTCATCGCCGCGCACCTGGTATCCGGCGAATCCGACTTCCTGCTGCAGGTCGTAGTGCCCGACCTGCGCGGTTACGAGCGCTTCCTGCTGGGCACACTGCTGAAGCTGCCGGGCGTAAAGGACATCCGCAGCAACTTCGCCATCCAGACGGTCAAACCGCAAAGCCCGCTGCCGCTGGACCATCTGGGCAAGTAACCCGCCCCTAGCGCATGGCCGCCGCCGCCCGGTCCACCGCGGCGCGCCGCCGATCGAACCGCGCCTGCGACATCTCCAGGTAACGCTGGACCACCGCCGGCTCGGACGTCTTGGGCGTGCCGCCGGGAAACGGCGGCTTGGGGTCGTATTCGATCTGCAGCTGAATGAGCTTGGCGACGTCGTCGCCGCAAAGCGCCGCCACGACCTTCAGGCCCATGTCGATGCCCGAGGTCACGCCGCCGGCGGTGTAGGTGTTGCCGTCCACGCACAGGCGCTCGTCAGTAGGGATGGCGCCGAAGCGCGACAACAGTTCGCGCGCCCGCCAATGGCTGGACGCCCGCTTGCCGCGCAACAGCCCGGCCGCCCCCAGCAGCAGCGACCCCGTGCAAATACCAAACAGATATTGCGCGTCCTGCCCCTGCTTGCGCGTGAATGCCACCCAATCCGGGTCAACAATGGCATCATCCGTGCCCGGCCCGCCGGGCACGACCAGCAGATCGCAGGGCGGCGCGGACGCCAGCGTCTGGGTGGGCACGAATTGCAATCCGCGATCGCACCGTACCGGATCCCGCGTTTTTGCGACAAAATCCACGGTGAAGCCCGGCGCGTTCGCCAGGACCTCATAGGGGCCGGTCATATCCAGCTGGGTCAGCCCTTCGAACAAGAGAATATTCACATGCATGACGATGCTCCTTCAAGAACGCCAACGCCCAGCATAGGCGGACGCGCCCAGCCCGTTGCGCCACAAATGGCGGAAAACGCGCCACAACGCGTGCTGTTCGTCCTGTTCGACGGCTTTCAGCCGCTGGACCTGGCAGGCCCTTGGCAGGCATTCAGTTCGGCAAACGAAGAGGCGGGAAAGGCGCTGTACCAGTTGAACACGATCGCCGCCGAACGCGTCGTCAGCACCTGGGAGCAAGGGCTGCGCATGCAGGTGGACGGCACCTTCGAAGAAGACGGTGACGCACCGGTGGATATGCTGCTGGTGCCAGGCGGCCCCGGCGTCGACCGCGCCAGCTCGCACGCGGAAACTCGCGCCTGGCTGCGACGCCGCGACGCCGGCGCCGCACGCACGTGCAGCGTCTGTACCGGTGCGTTCGTCCTGGCCGCGGCGGACCTGCTCAACGGCCTGGCCGTCACCACGCACTGGCGCTCGGCGGACCGGCTGCGCCAGATGTACCCCGCGCTGCGCGTGCAGGACGACCGCATCTTCATCGAAAGCGGCAAGTACTGGACCTCTGCCGGCGTCACCGCAGGCATCGATCTGGCGCTGGCCCTGATCGAACGCGACCACGGCGCGGCACTGTCGCAGCAGGTGGCGCGCCGGCTGGTCGTCTTCATGCGGCGCGACGGCGACCAGCGCCAGTACAGCCAGAGCCTGCGCCTGCAAGACCGGGTCGCCGCACCGTTCCGCGACCTGGTCGAAAAGATTGAAGCGCACTTGTCGGCGCGCTGGTCGGTGGACGACATGGCGGACGCCTGCCATATGTCGCGGCGCACCTTCCAGCGCAAATTCGCGGCGCATTTCGGGGTGGCGCCCACCGAAGTGCTGCGGCGCCTGCGTGAAGAACGGGCCAGCGCGCTGCAAAGCACCGGCAAAATGCCGCGCAAGACCGTCGAGCAGCATGTGGGACCGTTGCATAAAAGGCCGGAACGGCTTTCCTGACATGCCGATCACCGACAGCCCCTGCCCCGAATGCGGCCATCCCCAAGCCACGCGCACGCAGGGCATGAGCCTGATTGCGGAATGCGCGCACTGCGGCTGGATGGTGGCCACGACCAATCCCAACCACCCCTTCCATGACCGCACGCCCTACACGGTGCGCGCGCGTGCGCAAGGCATCGCGCGCGGCACCGCCATCGCCCGCCTGTCAGCAACCTTGGGCACCGGCGTCCCCGCCGCGCGCGCCATCCTCGACCAGGGCCTGCCCGTGGCGGAAAACGTTTATGCGTACGAGGTGATCCGGCTGCACAAGCTGCTCTGGCCGCAAGGCCTGTCGCTGCAGGTCACGCCGGAATTCACCTGGGAACTGGACGACAGCCTTTAGCCCGCCAGCCCCACGGACATGCCGCCGCACACGTACAGCAGTTGCCCCGTGATGAAACCCGCGCGCCGGTCCAGGAACAGGGCGACGCTGTGCGCCACCTCTTCCGGCTGCCCGACCCGGCCCACGGGGATGGAGGCTTCCAGCGCCAGCGTCTTCGGCTGGCCGGGCGGGTTCGACTGGTTGAATAATTCGGTCGCGATCGGGCCTGGCGCAACGGTGTTCACGGTGATGCCGTCGGCGGCCAGCTCCAGCGCCCAGGTGCGCGTCATGCCGGCCAACCCCGCCTTGGACGCGCCGTACACCGTTCGCCCGCCCTTGCCCAGCGCGGCGCGGCTGCCGATGTTGACCACGCGTCCGTAGCCCGCCTGGCGCATGCCCGGCAACAACGCCTGCAACAGCAGCACGGGCGCCGTGAGATTCAAGGCCATCGTGCGCAGCAGGTCTTCCTCGGACACGTCCTCGATGTTGGCGACCTGGATCATCCCCGCGTTGTTGACCAGGTGCAGCACCGGCCGCTCGGCCGCCAGCTCGCGCGCCGCCTCGCGGGTGGCCGCCGCATCGCCCAGGTCGACCGAGCGGAAGGTCTCGCCGGGGAGCAGTTGGTCGGGCGCTCGGCGGCTGAAATTGACGACCTGATAGCCGTCCTGCACCAGGCGTGCCACGATGGCGCGGCCGATGCCCCGGCTGCCGCCGGTGACAAGTGCGATGGGGGTGTTCATTGCGCGGTGATTCCTTTGTCTTTGATGAGTCCGCCCCATTTCTTGCGCTCGTCGCGCTCGAAGGCGGCCAGATCGTCGCCGAAAAGCGTACCGGGTTTGGCGCCCATGGTGGCGAAGTTGGTGGCGATGGCCTGGCTTTGCAGGCCGCTGCGCGCGGCATCGATCAATTGCTTGACCACGGGCGCCGGCGTGTTACGCGGCGCGTACAGGGCGAACCACGCCGTGACGTCGAACCCGGGCAGACCCGACTCCGCAACGGTGGGCAGGTTCGGCACCGACGGATCGCGTTCGCCGGATGTGACGGCCACCCCGCGCACCAGATTGCCGTCCTTGATCTGCGCCAATGCGCCCGGCAGGTTGTCGAACAGCAGGTCCACCTGGCCGCCCGCCACGGCCGGCAAGGATGCGGACGTGCCCTTGAACGGCACATGCAGCATCGTCACCCCCGCCATCGATTCGAAATACGCGCCCGTCAGATGGACCGACGATCCGATGCCGGGCGAGGCATAGGTCAGCTTCTTGTCGGGCGATTGCTTGGCCGCCTTGATGACGTCGGCCACGGTCTTGTACGGCGATTTGGCGCTGACGGCGATCACGTTGGGCGTCGTGGAGACCAGCGCGATCGGAACCAGATCGCGTTCGGGATCGAACGTCATGTTGCTGTAGAGAAACTGGTTGATGGTCTGCGTGCCGATGGTGCCCAGGCCCAGCGTGTAGCCGTCCGCCTTCGCGCGGGCCACGTACGCCATGCCGATGTTGCCGCCCGCGCCCGGCTTGTTTTCCACCAGCACGGTCTGCTTCAAGCCTGGTTGCAGCGCATTGGCGATGGCGCGGCCGAAGATGTCCGCGCCGCCGCCCGGCGGATACGGCACCACTACGGTGACGGGGTGTTCGGGATAGCCGGCGGCCTGGGCCGCGGGTAGCGCCACAGCCGCCAGGGCGGCGGCGGTCAGCCAGCGCCGCGCGGCGCGCGGATGCACGAATTGCGTCATGAATTTTGTCTCCTATCGAACTCGCTTATTGCGGGTTTCTTCTTAAGGCTTTCGCGGATACTCAAAGTACGTAAATACGTACTATAGTTATAAAAACATAGAAAACGGATAGGAGACAAGCAAATGAAACGCTGGACGCAACGCCCGGAAGGGTCTACCTGGGGCGACTTCGGGCCGGACGACGAACTGGGCCGGCTGAACCTGCTGACGGAAGAAAAGGTGTTGCAGGGGGTGCACGAAGTGCGCGCGGGCAAGGTGTTCTGCCTGTCGCTGCCGCTGGACCTGCCCGGCGGCAACGTGCTGAATCCGCGCCGCCATGCTCCCACGCTCAAGCCCACGTTCCGCGAAGGCACGCCCTACCTGAATTTCGCGATGTCGCAGGTGCAGCCCGAGGCGGTCGATGTGCTGTCGGATGACCAGGTCACACTGTCCATGCAGTACTCCACGCAGTGGGACGGCCTGTGCCACGTAGGCGCCCTCTTCGACATCCAGGGCGACGGCCAGGCCCGCCGCGTCTATTACAACGGCTACGCGGCCGGCGTCGACGTGTTCGGCGGCGCCGATCCCGACACGTCGGGCGACGCTTGCTGCCCGCCAGGCGGCTCGTATGCCCGCAAGCTGAGCATCAGCCGCTACGCCGAAAAAGGCATGCAGGGACGCGGCGTGCTGGTGGACCTGGCGCGCGCGTTCGGCCCCGGCCGCACATTGGTGGGCCACGAACAACTGCAGCGCGCCATGCGCGACCAGAACGTCATCGTCGAGCCGGGCGACATGCTGGTGCTGCGCACGGGGTTCGCCGAACGCTTGGTGGACATGAACGGCCAGCCCGATCCGCACGTGCTGGAACAGACCGGCGCCGTGCTGGACGGCGCCGACGCGGCGCTGCTGGACTGGATCACCGCCAGCGGGGTCGCCGCCCTCTGCGCGGACAACTACGCCGTGGAGTCCTATCCCGCGCGCACATCCGGCCCCGGCCATTCGATCCTGCCGCTGCATCACCATTGCCTGTTCAAGCTGGGCGTGCCGCTGGCGGAACTCTGGTACCTGAAAGACCTGGCCGATTGGCTGCACGCGCAGGGCCGCAACCGCTTCCTGCTGACCGCTCCGCCCTTGCGCATGCCGGGCGCGGTGGGCTCCCCCGTGACGCCGATCGCCACGGTGTAAGCCATGTTCGTACCGACTTCGACGTTTTCCGGCCACCTCGACGCGCTGGCCGCGCGCCGCCCCGAGGCAAGCCTGCTGATCGACCAGGACCAGCGGATCAGCGCCACGCAGTTGCGCGCGCAAAGCCGGGCACTGGCCGCGGGGCTCGCCCGCATCGGCGTGCGGCCTGGCCACCGCGTGGCCGTCTGGCTGCCCAACTGCGCGGCCTGGGTGGAATCTTTCCTGGCCTGCGCGCACCTGGGCGCCGTGGTGCTGGCCGTGAACACGCGCTTTCGCGCGCTGGAAGTAGCCGACATCCTGGGCCGCGGGCAAGCGGACTGGCTGGTGTTCTGGCCGGGCTTCAAGGGCATCGATTTCCAGGGCATTCTTGACGGCGTCGACCCCGCTCAATTGACGCGCCTGCAAGGCGTGGTGGCGCTGACCGGGGCGGACGAAGCCACCCCGGCCGCCGTCCCCGGCATACCGGTGCACCGCTATGCGGACCTGCTGGCCGCCGACACCCCGCCGCCCGCCCCGCACGGCAACGCCGGCGTGCTGTGCTTCACCACATCGGGCACCACGTCCAAACCCAAGTTCGTCCTGCATGACCAGCAGACCTTATTGCGCCACGGCGCGGCGGTCGCGCAGGCCTTCGGTTACGACGACGACAGCTGCGTGCTGGCCAGCGCGCCGTTTTGCGGCGCATTCGGCTTTGCGACGCTGGTGGGCGGCCTGGCGCAAGGCGTGCCTGTGGTCTGCGCGCCGGTGTTCAACGCCGCGGAATCGGCCCAGGCCGTCGCCCGCCATGCCGTCACCCATACGTACGCCAACAACGAGGCGCTGGTCGGCATGATGCAGGCCGCCCCGCCTGGCGCCTTCGCCTCGGCGCGCCTGTTCGGCTTCGCCAGTTTCACGCCCGCGCTGGACAACATGCTGGACCTGGCCCGCGAGGCCGGCGTGCCACTGACCGGCCTGTACGGGTCCAGCGAACTGATCGCGCTGGTGGCGGGCCAACCACGCGATGAGGCCGACGGCGATGTCTCGGCGCGCCATCAGCCCGGCGGTACGCTGATCTATCCCGACGCCCGCGTGCGCGCCCGCGACCCCGAATCCGGGCAGGTGTTGCCGCACGGCCAATCCGGGGAAATCGAAATCCTGTCGCCCAGCCTGATGCAAGGCTATCTGGACAACCCCGAGGCCACGCGCCACGCCGTCACGGACGACGGCTATTTCAAGACGGGCGACCTGGGCTACACGCTGACGCCGCGCCAGTTCGTGTTCCAGACGCGCATGGGCGATTCCCTGCGGCTGTCGGGCTTTCTGGTGAACCCGGTTGAAATCGAGCAAGTGGTCGAGACCCTGCCCGGCGTACGCGCCTGCCAGGTCGTGGGCGCCACGCGCCAGGGCAAGATCGTGCCTTACGCCTTCGTGCTGCTGCACGAGGGCGCCACAGCCGATCCCGACGGCTGGACGGCCGCCTGCAAAGCTGCGATGGCAGGCTTCAAGGCGCCCGCGGGCTTCACCGTGCTGGACGCCTTCCCATCGGTCGAGAGCGCCAACTCGGTCAAGATCCAGAAGCACCGGCTGCGCGACATGGCAGACGCTATGCTCTCGGATCCTTCACCGCCGCCCGCCCCCTGACCATGTCCGCCCGCAAGCTCTTTTCGCACAGCCCCCAGCCGCTTTATCTGCAAGCGGCGGCGCTGTTCCGCAGCCATATCCAGAACCGCACCTGGCGGCCGGGCCAGCAGATCCCGCCGCTGGAGTCGCTGATGGAAACCTATGGCATTTCGCGGGCGACCATCCGCCAGGCGTTCGGCCTGCTGGAGCAGGACGGGCTGATCCGGCGCTCGCGCGGGTCGGGCACGTTCGTCAACGCCGAACTGCCGGAAACGCCTACGCTGCTGATCCCCAAGACCTGGGCCGAAACCGTGGAACTGAGCAATCAGCTGGGCACGGTGTCGCTGGTGGAATCCAGCGCCGACTCGCCGCTGCCCGACACGCTGGGCATGCCCTGCGAGGCCGACCGCAGCGGCAGCTTCCAATATCTGCGCCGCGTGCACACCACGGAGGCGGGCCCCTTCTGCTATAGCGAGGTCTTCCTGGAAAGCGGCCTGTTCCGCAAGCATCGCGCCCGCATCCAGAAAAGCACCGTCGCGCCGGTGCTGGACCAGTTCTACGGCGCCCGCATCACCGAGGCCCGCCAGGTGCTGAACGTGATCGAGGCCGGCCAGGAGTCCGCTGAATCCTTGCAGATTCCGGTGTCGTCGCCCGTGGCCGAGTTGCGCCGCTATGCCTGCATCGATGGCCGCGTGGTGTATTTCGCGCGGCTGGAATTCCCGTTCCGCAAAGTGCGGATGGAATTCGACCTGCTGACCCAGCGTTGATCCCCCAGACCCCGACCGCCCAAGGAGCCTACCCCGCCACCACGCCCCGTTTCGCGGCCCGACCCAGACCCACATAGAGCGCGGCATCACGCCAATCAAGCGCCAGCAGGTTCCAGACAGATCCGGCACAAGAGGAGACAAACCATGGCTAACGCCAACACGCCCCGGATTTCATCGCATTGCCGCAGCACGCTTACCCGTTTGTTCACCACCACCGCCGTCGCCGCGGGCATCGCCGCCACCCTGGCCGCGCCTGCGCACGCGCAATCTGCCGCCGTCTCTGACGACATCGTCCGGCTGGGCCTGATCCTGGACATGAGCGGCGTCTACGCCGACGTGACGGGCAAAGGCAGCGCCACCGCCGCCGAAATGGCGATCGCCGACTTCGGCGGCACGGTGCTGGGCAAGAAGATCGACCTGATGGTGGTGGACCACCAGAACAAGGCAGACATCGCCGCCGCCAAGGCGCGCGAATGGTACGACACCCAGAAGGTGGACGCGATCATGGACGTGGCGGGCTCGGCGCCCGCGCTCGCCGTGCTGGAAGTGGCCCGCGAAAAGAAAAAGATCGTCGTCTTCAGCGGCCCCGGCACCGAACGCATCACGAACGATTTGTGCTCGCCCTATTCCGTGCACTACACCTACGACACTTGGTCGCTGGCCAACACCACCGCACGCGCCACCGTGGAGAAAGGCGGCAAGACCTGGTACTTCCTGACGGCGGACTACGCCTTCGGCCACACGCTGCAGGCCTCCGCCACCGAAGTCGTCAAGGCCAATGGCGGCACCGTGCTGGGTGCCTCGCGCCATCCGCTCGGATCCAGCGATTTCGCGTCCTACCTGCTGCAGGCCCAGGCCAGCAAAGCCCAAGTCGTCGGACTGGCGAACGCGGGCGGCGACACCGTGAACGCCATCAAGGCCGCCAGCGAATTCGGCCTGACCAAGGGCGGCCAGAAAATGGCCGGCTTGCTCTTGTACATCAACGACATCCACGCCATCGGCCTGGACGCTGCCGCCGGCCTGACCCTGACCGAGGCCTTCTACTGGGACATGAACGACCAGACCCGCGCCTGGTCGCAGCGCTACTACGACAAGCTCAAGAAGATGCCCAACATGAGTCAGGCGGGCACGTATTCGTCGGTGATGCACTACCTGAAGGCCGTGCAGGCAGCCGGCACCGACGAACCCGTGGCCGTCATGAAGCAGATGAAGTCCCTGCCCATCAACGACTTCTTCGCCACCAACGGCCGCATCCGCGAAGACGGCCGTATGGTGCACGACATGTACCTGTTCGAAGTGAAGCAGCCGTCTGAATCCAAACGGCCGTGGGACTACTACAAGCTGGTGGCGACGCTACCCGGCGATCAGGCATTCATGCCCTTGTCGAAGTCGACCTGCCCGCTGGTGAAGAAGTAGGCGGCAGCACCCCGCTTACGCGCGCAGCACCCGGTCCAGCTCCAGCACCGACTGGTACAGGACCCGGGTGCCGTCCAGCAATTGCGCGGGTTCGATCCATTCTTCCGGGCAGTGGCTGCGGCCATTCAGGCATGGGATGAAGACCATGCCGATGGGGCCCGTGGGCGCCATGTACACGGCGTCATGGCCCGCGCCGCTGGGCAGGCGCATCGACGCGTAACCCAGCTGGTCGGCCGCGGCCTTGACCGCGTCCATCACCAGCGGCGAACAGTCCGTGGGCTGCGCGCGGCTCAGTTGCGTGAAGCCTGCCGTCAGGCGCAGCGCCTTCAGGTCGTCGGCCACACCCGCCATCAACGTTTCCGGGAACGCGTCCAGCACGGCGTTGCTGTCGCTGCGCATTTCCAGCGTCAGCTCCACCCGGCCGGGCACGGCGTTGGCGGCGTTCGGCGTCATCGACAAGCG